>OGPC01000146.1_pt1 | contig 72813 bp, 90 predicted proteins | sample 1552911 | NCBI WGS metagenome assembly OGPC01 (sample SAMEA2580248, study PRJEB22360) | human gut metagenome | biome: human gut; feature: human-associated habitat; material: faeces | place: Denmark | collected 2008/2010 | reverse complement strand
GAGTTGAGGCTATAATGGTATATAAAAATACAATACACCATTATATTATGAACTCTAAGAATAAAGGAAATCGATTCGAAAGAAAGATAGGTGCTTGGTTTACAAAATGGACCGGGTACAAATTTGAAAGGAATAGAGCAGGGAGTGGAGCTTGGCATTCAAACAAGGACTCCACTTCCGATTTAACCTGTACTGATGAAAGGCATGCTCATAGATGTAAGATATCTATCGAATGCAAGAATTATAAAGAGATTAAATTTGAACATCTACTCTTAGGTAATAAGGGATGCGATATATTGAAATTCTGGGAACAAGCTTCTAAGGATGCAAAAAGAGCAAATAAAGTTCCCATACTATGTATGAGATATAATTCAATGCCCTCAGAAGAATTTTTCTTTGTAGTTGGAAAGGATTTATCTCCCGTATTCTATAAACCACTATTCGATAAAGCCAATATTATGGTAATCGATGTACCAAAGATAGGTGAGATTCTTTATGTATTCATGGCTAGTGATATACTGAAGAATGTAAACTATAAGTTAGTACATAAACAAGCTAAGTTAATTCTTAAAAACCGGTAACCCATGAAGAAGCATACCCCATACTCATATTGTATATTTTACCTTGAAAGGAAGTACTGTGATAAAATTAATAAAGAACTCAAAGAAAAGGGGTATGACCAAATCAAGGCAATTATTCCTATGGTAAACGTATTAAGAAAAACCACAAAGGGTAAGATGGTATTCGAAGAAGTACCAGTATTATTCAATTATGGTTTTATGAGAATGCCAACTAAATTAGCATTTTCAAGGCCTTTTCTTAATAAGTTACGTAGGAATATATCTGGTATCAGAACTTGGTTACGTAATACTGAGACAATGCACCCAAGAAAGAAAAAAGTAAGGATTGACAATGCCGAAGACTTTGATGATTTTTCTTTAGTGGCTACTTGTAGTAGAAAAGAAGTAAGGCGATTTAAACGTATTGCTAGAGAGAATAAGAAGTTTTCAGTAGATGATTTAGTCAATGTAAAGCCTGGAGATTACTTAGTATTACGGGGTTATCCTTATGAGGGAGTAGATGCTACAGTATTAGAGGTTGACCATCTTTGTAAAAGAGTAAAAGTTCTTATATACCCTGAAATGGGAAGAATGGAAGTATGGTTACCTTTTGACAACGTTATCTATAGTGTATATTTAAATCATGATCCAGATAAGCTTTATGCTAATTCTGGGGAATATGACCCTAATCAGATAACCAATGAAGCAATTGATAGTATAATGAGATATAGGAGAATTTAATATTATGAACGAAGCTCAACAAAAAGCCTGGAGTTGTTTAATTGATAAAGAACAACAATCATTATTCCTTCAACTATCAGAAAGTAAATCTTCATGGGAAGCTGGTGAAATTTTAAAGTTATCTCATTACAAGTATCTTGAAATCCGGGAACGGTCAGAGAAATTCTTTAGGCTATTCTCGGATTTTTTTGAGAAACACACTTCTATTTTTCGACCAGATTGCCCCTGTGAGAGGAATTTCCAAGATTATATGGAGGGATGTTTAGAGAAACGATTAAAAAGAAAAGAAGCAAGCTTATTCACAGGAGACTCGGCTCAATTACTCCCAAAGGTAAACTCTAAAAATATAGAGAGAAACATGAAGAGGTTAAAGGAGTCTGATGATGAATGGGACATAGATACTCTAAGATTAATTCTTGAATTTGATAGGTGGAATAACTTTAGAATACTTCCAAGGATGATACAACAGCCATCTGCATTTAAAAGGCGGTCGAATAAGAAGGATAAGATATATATCAAATACCTACTTAATAGGGTACCAGATTGGATGCACACTAAACTCAAGGAAAGGTTTAGGTATAAAGTAAAACCAGGAAAGAAAAAGTATTGGGTAGCTTTAATATCTGAGGACCTATATACTGATGGTTATCTATTGTTACCAGTAAGACCTTTGGATGAAGTAGTAGATGAATTCAGTAGATTTTACATGTATGTATTCAAAACTAAAGATGATGCTGATACCTTTGGTTTTATGGTATCTAAGTTCATGATTAAAACCGAATCTGTTAAGCTTGGACAAAAATTCTGGCCAGAGTACCGTTGCTGTGTGGAAAAAGCAGTAAACTATAATCAAGTGAACAACATAGAATTCAATATTAAGAAATTGGATATGGCTTATAACACACATATCAAGAGAAAGCATAAAAAACCTAAATCCACTGCTGCGAACCGAGCAAAAACCTTGGATTTTTATAAAAATAAATAGAGAAATAAGATAAGATTAAATTATTTATTCTTATATTTGCATAAAGAAAAAGAAATTAATATTTAAAATATTGATGATATGGCAAAAAAGAGTAGAAAAGACATGAAAGCCCCATCCAAGGAGAAATCAAATTTCCTTGGTGCTTCTGGGAGAAACATGACTTATAAGGATTTAAAGAGAAAGGCTATCATATTAGGGATGCCTTTCCCTGATGCTTGTTCTGCTGGGGTATTTGACTTATTACATTATATCAATGTATCAGAAGAAAAGCCCGATAAATCGTTAATTGATAAATATGACGATTGGATGGATAAGCAATTAGAAAATATTGGGTATTCGAAAGATGACCCATTAAGAAATTCTCGATTAAGGCTTGGGTTTCTCGGAGAAGAAGGGGAAAATGGGCAAAGAAGAACCAAACGAGTTCCTGGGATAAAGAAACCTCGAGAAAAGAAACCACCAAGAGAGAGGGATGAATTTAATCTTATCAAGGGTACAAAGAAATCTTATGTATTTGAATTAACTGCAAAAGGTTTTGAACTTGATAGAGTTATTCGGAGAATGAAAAAGAAATTCCCCGAAGCAAATGAGAAATCTATCAATCTTTGGTATAGAATGGCAAAGAGGAATGTAAATGGCAAAACTAAAGGAAAGTAACAACGGACCCATACGACCAGATAGATATTATATATGGACTTGGAGACCAGATACTACCAATAAGATTGTTACTGAAAAGAAATTATATAGGAAACATCTAACCGGTATACCATACTTTACTAGACACCAAGTAAAGGTTACCTTAGTTTATCTTTATGGTGTAGATGTTCTTCAGTATATCCATATAATATCTGGGAGGAAACTCATAAAACAAGGCATTAGAGAATTATCCGATATGAATGGTAAACTTCTTAAAAAGGGTAGTACTAAATTCTGGTTTAAGGGTAAATTCGTAAAAGCAAGGAAGTTCATAATGCCCGATGAATATCACATAGATAAACACCGACGAAGAAGATTTATGGTACAAATGCACCGAGTCTTTAAGTCTAAAGGAAAAAAGGAATTCAATGAAAGGTACTCAATCAAACTCTATGGACAACGGCAAGGCATATCTCCCAAGTATACAAGGCAAAAGAGATTACAAATCAATCTTGCTATCCTACAGGATTTACAACAGGCTGAGTCAAGAGGAGAAAAATAAATTCAATCTGTTATTCCTGCAGTATCCCCCATTGGTAGGTTCATTGGCTTTATATTTAAGAAAGAAGATGAACATCCCAATACAAAAGGTACTATTTATCAAAGCACAAAGGGATATGCTTGAAATATTCGATGAGGCATCACTTAAATTTTTAGGGTATTTGCCTAAAGAAAGGTTTATTAAGAAGTCTCTATTATTTCAAGGGTTTGTTCCATTAGAGAGTATTAAACTTAGAAGGTCTTATGCTTATATAATGACAAATAGGATGATAGAAAATAAAATATGGGTCTACCCAATTCGATTATCCGATAACTATAAAACAATGATAAAAGGGAAATACAAATCCTATACCGAAGTATTTGGGAAGGTGGGTATTCCTGGGATAACTAAAATTAAATATAGCAATGAATAATAACGAAGGTTTTAAAATCACAGCACATCAACCAGCAAACCCATTTGCAGGTAAGAAGTTTAAGATAGTCACTTATCAAGGTGACAAGGAACTTGCCTCTCAGGCAATAACAATTGAATCTCAATTAGAATTAAAGACAACTCTAGATGAGATAAAACAATTCAATATTGCTCAGAAGGAATTAGTAAAATCTGGGTATACTCAGAAATCCCTACTGGTAAAGAAACTTATAACAGAGTGATATAAATAAATTATTAACCAACTTAAACATTACGAAAATGGCTAAGAAGAAAAAAGAAGTGGAACTGAAAGAAGTTTCCAGAACAGAAATCAATGGTGCAATCATCATTAAGTACGAAGACGGCTCAGTAGAGATTATCCCTGCTCCTATCATGCTTTCTGCCGAAGAAGCCGAAGACCTTTTTGGTTCTGAATCCGATGACGAGGAAGAAGAAGAGGAAGGATCAGACGATGATGATGATGATGATGATGATGATGATGATGATGATGATGATGATGATGATGATTCCGAAGAGGGAGAAGAAGAGGAAGAACTGACCGGTGAAGAACTTGCCGAAATGGACTTCGAAGAACTTGAGGATGTCTGCGACGACAAAGATCTTGAAACTGACCCAGACGATTACGATGAAGACGCCGTCGAAAAACTCCGTAAAGCAATTGCCAAAGAACTCGGTCTCAAATTGCCGGCAAAGAAAGAAACCAAAGGTAAAGGCAAGAAAGGGAAAAAGTAATCTGGTAACTGTATTCAAGATTTAAAAGAAGGTAGGGAAATTTCCCTACCTTTACTATCAACTATTAATAAACGTAGAAGTTTACTTATAATAACCATTAACTTATAAAACATTAAAAATTATGGCAACAAAGAAATCAGACTCCAAGAAGAAAGGGGATAAGGAAAAAGACCCCGAAAAAGAAGCTAAACGTAAAGCTCGTCAAGAGGCACTCAAGAATCGGCCGGCTGAACAACGCCCTAACAGCAAGCAAATCGACGTTATTGCCATTAACGACAAATCCCAGGTAATGAACTTTGGTTATGCCGTTAAGAACAAGGAAGGCTATCAGGGTGTAGTGGTTACTTCTGTATTGGTTACGGATGGCAAACCGGTATCAACTTCAGTTTCATTCGTTCCGGGAACTCTTACCGTTAAGTCTAAGAAAGGACATGGCGTTATTTGTTCTCCGAAAAACAAAAAGGCTAAGGAAGAAGAAGAGGAAGAATCAGAAGATTAAACTCTAACTTACTAACTACTATCCCATATGTCTGCTATATAAATTTAGAGTTTAAGTTCATATGAATAACATCTACTAGGACGTTGTTCAGCCAAAAGCTCATTGCCTGTGAAGGTAGTGGGCTTTAATTTTTTATACCCATGGAAGAAGAGAAATTAGCAATTCGAAAGAACATTCGAATACTTGCATTGGATAATCTAATAAATACTTATATTGATGCACTAGAAGATAAAGAATTAAACCTGGGACCAGATGAAAGGGAACTTGCCATCAATATAATAAATGAGGCAAGAGAAATGCTATCAGAAGAAACTCAGGAAGTATCTAACCAAGTAATGCAAAGACCCAAATGGAAAAAGACTTAAGATTATTAGTGGGAAACATTAATCAAACTCTCAGAGAATTAGATTATGTTTCGTACCTTAAAAAGGTAGCTCTTAGTAAGGGTAAGAAAGGCGAATACCAATCCCATAGGTTGAAGAGTAATTATCTGAAAAGAAAACTCATATCTCTTAAAGGAGCCCTGAATAAAAAACTTCATGGGACTTATATTGTTGCCCAATTTAATTTTATAAGGGGGGAACAGAAAGAAACTTTTGAACAAACTTTTACGGACTTATCTCAGAAAGAGGTAGAAGATATACTTCAACTCGAGGCAGTTTTAAAACAATGCAGTTTAGAAATCCTAGAAATTAAAGAAATCCCAACCCAAATTAGGAAGGTATAACTATGGTATTATGTAAATAGGAAATTCAATTATTCACCTAATATAAATGAAAATGGCTAAGAAAGACGAAAAGAAGAGTAAATCGGAATCCAAGACTCCGGAACTCACAAAGGCTAAGAAAGCTTTGGATGCTTACCTTAAAGAGAACAAGTTGGACCCTACTAAGGATTGGACCAAAGACAAGAAACATGGTAAAAAGGTTACCGAACTTGTAAACAAGCTCAATAAGGAAAGAGACAAAGTTGCTGCTGCCTATCCTGAAGCTGACCAAGAGAACAACAAGAAATTGGTAAAACTCCAGGAAAAAGAGAAGAAGGAAAAAGCTGAGAAGAAGGCTGCCAAAGAGAAAAAAGAAAAGAAGGGGAATGGTGGTAGAACAGCTACCAAATACGATTATCCTCTCATCGATGGCAGAGAAATGACTTTGGCTGAGAAGAAAAAATACCGTATGGAGCAAAGAAAACTTGCTTCAGGTAAGGCTCCCAAGGAGGAAAAGGAAACTAAGAAAAAGAAGGAAGAAAAGGTAAAAGAAAAACCGGCTTCCGATAAGAAAGATAAGAAGGCCAAAGACAAGAAGAAAAAGAAGGCCGCTAAAGAAGAAGATTAATAAGAGCACTTTTTACTTTTACTTATCATATTTTTGAGTATTCGTTAACAATGGTAGAAGGCCTGGCAATATAAAAATTGTTCAGGCCTTTTATTTTCTAATTAAGTCGAAAATGGAACAAGAAGTATATAAACCAAAACTTAGAATCACTACACTATCAGAGAATGGTACCCCATTATCCGATAGGTTGGTAGATGCCTATACCGAGATGAATTCAGGTCCAAAGGTACAGCATAACGGTCCCATAAGAGTAGAAGTAACTCTTACTAATAAACAAGATATTGATAACTTCAAAGAATACTTAGATAGGTTATCTGGTACATTGCCTGCTAAGGCACCTAATGTTGGCAGAGGAAGACCTGCAGGGTCTACAACTAAGGAATTGGAATCACCAAGGGAGGATATTCTTGCAGATGTAGAAAAAATGATTGAAGAGGGTAAAAGCCAACAAGATATCATTAAATATCTTAGGGGATTGGGATTTGTATTTATCCTTACTGAGGACTTTCTATTTCACTTTCCTGGATTTGAGTTCAATAAAAAGGATGTGGGAGAAGCAACCGACAATAAGCAATATCCAAATTCATTCTCTTGGATGGCAAGATGTATCAAACGAGCTAAGGACCCAAAAGCAGATAAATTTGACCCAATGGTAATCTTTGGTTTTAGCATTCTTGGGGGACCCTCGAAAAAGATTATCCCATATCTCTATAAGGAAAGGAAGAAACCATTAAGGGCCCAAGTTGGTAAAAACGTAATCTCCTTCTCTCAGGCAGAATTCACTAAACTTCCTACTTTCATGTTAGAAGATGAAAGGGTTAAATTCTCTACAGAACAGAGGCAATTACTCCTTAATCCAGAAAAGAAACCATCTAAATTCTTTATGAGATGGTCAAGGGATGTGTTATTGCCCAATTCGGTATACGAAAAGTTAAAGAATAGAGATGGGCTAATCTTTAAAAATGATTTTGTAAATGAAAAGAGATAATATACCAGGTTTAGAGGGATATTATATAAGTAGGTTGGGTATTTTATGGAGCCGATATCATAAATCTGGTAAATTAACTAAAACTCAAAGAAAGGAAATACTCTATAGAAGTAAAAGAGGTGAATCAATAGGAGAGCTAGCAAATTTATTCGGAGTATCAAAAGTAACGGTTAGAAGGGTATTAAATCCTAACCTAAGATCCTTCAATAGAATCCGCTAACACTTACCTCTGTATTTATTAAAAGAGTATTTTATATAAAATAATTTCGTATATTTGCATAAAGAAAATTTAATTATGGACAAGGAAACAAAAGACATCGTAAAGCTCATTGCTGGTATTCAGATTGAATCACTCAACTCAATCAAAGAGGACGTTAAAAATGGAAATGATATTGCCCAAGACTTAATCAAAAAACTCCTTCAGATTGAGGATGACGAAATAATTCGAGCACTAGATGAGCACATTGAATTATACGGGGAAATCGAGAATACTCCTCAACTGATAAATATGCTAAGTGAATACCAAATGCTGGTATGCTCCCATATATTATTCAGGATGGAGGATGAATGGGTACATAACAATTCTCAAGGAGTACTTGGTACCTGGGCAATATTCCAGGGGGCAAATCTCAAATTCCACCCAGAACTAACACTTTTAAAATTTTAATATAGACATGGAAAAGAACGAATACTTAAAATCAGTAGAAATGAACACTGGAGTCGAAATGATTCCTTGCGAATCCTCTAACATTGAGGGCTTTGGTTATGACTCAAAGAAAAAACAACTTTGGGTTGCTTTTAAGGGAAATAGGGTATATCGATATGATAAGGTACCTTACGAGGTTTGCAATGAATTACACCAAGCAGAATCAAAAGGTAAATACTTGGCAAAGAATATCAAAGATAAGTTTAAAACTACTGGGTATGAACTCCGGAACTAAAATAACTAAGGGTTTATTAATTGCCATAGGAGCAATGCTACTTTACTTAGGGAGTAAGAATAATGCCCCCATAGAGGAAGTGAGCATTGCTCCTTCTCGTTTAGAAAGTCCCTTGACCAGGTTACATTATCTTCAAGATAGCATGGGTATTAAACCAAAAGAAGAGAAGAAGCAATGGTATAAATATAGGGTAGAAATAGAAACGATTCCAGAAAATCAAATCTATAAGATTGAGAAATCTGGATACCAGCAATATGAAGTTTCTAGATTGGGTGAAACTTATTCCTATGTAACCTACGAATTTACCTCAGACAAGGTAATGACTACTCAAGAAGCTTATGAATTCGTAAAGAAATATCCTGAAAGGTGTACAAGGGTACCCAATACATCACAAGATAACATTTACGATAAATATAACGAGGATTATGAAGATTACATAAATGACCCAGAGGATGAAATTAACTATCCTCCAGAAATCTTCGACTTCTTAGCCGATTAACCCGAGCAAATAGAAAAATAATTCAAATAAAATTTTTCTATTTAAAATAAAGTTCTTATATTTGCATAAAGAAAAAGAAATTAATCATTTTACTAACATTTTAATATAGACGTTATGAAAAAGAATGAAACAAAGGTTACTAACCTGGTTGCAACTAAGGTTGCCGAACAACTTGAAGGAATTAAAAATTCTAAGACTGCTAAGGCTTCTGCTCCTAAGGCCAAAAAGACTAAAAAGGAATTGGTACAAGATGCTCAAGAAGCTGCCACTAATTTTGCCAATGCCAAATTGGTAGAACTCTCTCCTAAAACCAAAACTTCCAAAAAGGAACAGGTTGTCAAGGAAGTAAAGGAACAACAAAAACTCTCTATCATCGAACAGGTAATCTCCAATCGAGAAGTTAAATACGTATATCCGGAGGATGTAGTTGATACTCTTGCTCGGAAGAAATGGAGACAACAAACCAGAAACGAACTTCATCGATTGGAACTTGCAATGGCTCGTATCAAGGACACCAATTCCAAAGAATTTAAGGCTGCTGCTAAAGCCTATGAGGACTTTAAGAAAAAGGTTCTCAAACCAGAACAAGTTGCATAACCCTTTATTAACCCAGTGCCCGGAATAAATTACCCGGGCACTCTAATTCATACAAAATGGATTACACTATCTTCTCTGATAAGGAGATGCTAAAACAGGATAAAGAGTTAGTCGAATTACATAAACGATGTTGTAAATCTTGGCTAATTCAGCATTCACTTAAGCATTCTAAGATTAAGAAATTCTTTATGGTTTACGATTGGTATATCAATCCCAATAACGTAAGGAATTTCTTTTTCAGGCCTATACACATCTTTATTCAAGCATTGCTTTTAGGTCAACTCGATAATATATCCGATTACATTAACAATAACAAAAATGGAAAACGAAAGAAGAAACGGAATCGAAAAGTATAATGTGCTTTACCTCAAAGGTAAGTATCAGTACAAATCAAAATACCCTCAAATAGAACTCAAGCATCATATTATGTATGCAGGTCCAGTAGAACCAATGGCACCAATCTGGGATAGTATTTCGGATATACTTCGGAGGTCAGAAAGAATTTGTACTGAATCTCGTAGAGAATTAAAGGAGTTAGAGGAACGTTCACAGAACCAATTCTACTTCAAGAAAAATGGTATCACTCACATAATCATATACAGATGTTTGGGACAATAGTAAAAGACCTATATATAGGTAAATCGAAACTGACCATTAAGTGTAATCAAAGAGAATTACCACAAACCACCTTAGTAATGGATGTATTACAACCTACAGGTTTTACTGGTAATATGCCAGATTATGGTACCTATGGTAATTTACTCACTACTGGTGAATTTGAAATAACCCCTATGATGCCTAAGCATAGGCTTTATGTTACTGGCATACCGAAAGGGGCAATCCTTGATAATTTTCGGATTAGAAGGGTTTATTGGTCCTCATACTATGAGGACGATATAAGGGGATATTTATTTCAGATAACCGATGAACATCCCAAGTTAATAATCACAAAGTAAAGTTATATGGAAGCAATAGATTATGTCAAGTTATTTAAACTCGACCAAGAGAATTATGATTTCAAAAGGGAAGAGTTTATATCCGAATTAGGTAAAGATTTTCTAGATTATTGCCAAACTACTACTATAGGTATAAATCCAAAGCATGGGTATATCTATTACTATCGGTTTAAGGAAATAATAAAGAATTTCGAAACTAAATTCTGGGCAATCTCGAAACTTAAGGTAGGAGAACCCTTTACTCAGAAATTATGGAATGCCTTTTTCGCTACTCAGGTAGTACCTTTGAGGAAAAAATTATTCCCTGAGGTACAAAAGTTAATTGAAGAACAGAAAGGGATTATCCAAAATGACCCAAGGCCTGGCAATCCTTACCGTAGTAAACAAGACAAAAAACCCTCGAATCCTAAAAGGTAAAATATGGCAAAGGAAATCCTAGACCTTCATGGTAATAAATTTAAGGTAAGGGATTATAAACTTTGCCTTAAAATCCCAACAACGGGGAAAGGTAATTTGATATTCACCAGGGACTTAATCTCTGGTGAACCTTTTAATTTATCAGTGAATAAGAAAAAGTATAGGGGATATTTCTATAACCTATCTTTGAATTTGTATGTAAGATATGATTTAGAGTATAGAGGTTATGATGAAAGTTCCGATATCAGAAAATCTCATTTGTATGTCAGAAAAAGAAAATAAGATTGTAAGATTCCCAAGACCTATGGGGACTACAGCTATGGCATTAGAATATCAAAAGAATCCAGATGATAATCTTTTGATGAAGATACATAATTACATTATCAATCAATGGTTGATGGGTAATGGTGTATTATGTGGTATTACCTATGATATTAATACCTTCTCATATCGTATGGGCATAGATATTAATTACATACGTGTATTTATGAGGGATAGGCTGTTAAGCTCTAGAATATGGGATAAAGATAAGGCAGAAGATTTACTTCAAGCGTTAATGGGAGAACAATTAGCATGGGCATTAGAAGACCGTATGGAAATAGCCCATCAGGTTAATATCCTAAGAGAATCTCAGGGAGGGAAATACGTACCGTTTATATCTGCCGAGCTGGGAAAGGCCCTTAAATTAAAGCTTGAATCCTCTACATCTCTGCAATCAATAGTACGTAATCTTACTGGAGGAAGTACTACAAATATCTTTGCCCAATTTAATCAACAGAACAACGTAACACAGCAAAATGCAATCACCGTTGAAGAGGCACGTCAAATCGTATTGGAATCACAAAGGGTATTAGATAAACCAGAAGAGGCTAAACTATTGGAGGATAGGTATGACATTAAGTCTCTACCTGAAGTAGTTGCTACTAAACAAGAAGGAGTAGATACAAGTAAAGAGGGTCTTAACCTTAATAAAGCAGAGTTAATGCAAATTACTGATGATTATAAGGGAGCTATGTCTTCATTCTCTAAAGAACATCATGAACTACGTAGAGAAATCGAAATGCGTATAGACCCAGATGAAGAAGACCCAGAGTTATATCAATATGAAGACTTCGGGGAAGAAGAAAAAGAGGACGGCTCATTTGCATCTCAATTCCTCCGAAATAGTAAGCTCCCATAGTTATATCCGGATATTGCATATTTAAAAAGAAAGAATTATATTTGCATATCATTTTAATATAGACAAAAATATGAAAAACCTTGAACAATTAATGGCATCTTTCCTTTGTAGGAAAGATTTTCTAGACCCAGAGGGAACTAAATCTGGAGGAGTTCCTCATATTCAATTATCTGAATCTATTAAAATAAGGATGTTTGATGACCTTTATCAATTGGATGCTTTTTATTTAGCTGCTAATAATCGGGTACACTTACTTATGACTAATCCTCAAGGAGAAGTAGTAAATGTAACCTTTTCTACTTTTATGAATATTTTTCCTAATACAAAGGAAAGTCCAGAAGAATACATATATGAAGCTTTAAGTCAAATAATCTTGAGGAAAATGGGAATACAGAAAGACTACAAGAAAACTAAGGTTAATAAGATTAATCAAGGTACTTACTTTAAATTAAAACCCACCGATACTGCACCAGTATGGGTAAGAGACCATTTTGATAGAGCTACTCAAACTTATGCCTGTCATAAATATGAAGACTCAAATCATGAGACATTCTTAAAGGGAAATCGAGACATATACATTAACTTTACATTTTAATCACATGAACTTATTTAAACGAAAAAGATGTTGCCAGGAACTCATTGCTATTAAAAATGGCAACTTAGTATTCAAATTGAGTAATACTCATATCAATGCTGCTTATAATACTTTACAGGCAATAATGAGGAAATCTGGTATATTCGATGAGAATCTATATTTTGACTTGTACCGAGAATATAGAAGACATTATGCTATATACGACGTAGTACCATCGTTGCTAAGGTATAAGCTACCATTGATATTTTCAGGTAGATATCCTAAAAATCTATTCGATAATCAGTTTACCTTCGAGGAATTGATACCTAATGCTTTGGTATATCATAACTTACCAGAAAATTTCAGATTACCCGAAAGCTTAGAGAAAATCCTTTTAGAAGTCAAGAAAAGGGTATCTGCCTATATAGACCAAGATGGCATATCAGACCAGGGTTATAGGGATTTGGTTCGAACAAATTTCGTAAAACAATGGGATGTATTTAGAAAGGACCCATCTCTTATAGATTGCTATATGGATGCTCAATTGGGCATGCTATATATGTGGGCTAGAGTAGAAAATAAAACAATAGTAAAGAACATAATCGAAAGAACTCAAGATGAACTAGCTCAAGAGTTCTTATCTAAATATCAACAGAATGGAGAATAAAGAGAAATTTGCTTTCCGAAAGGTTAAAATGTCGGAAGGTGTAGAGGTAGAATTTATTAAATTACTTACCTCAATAGAGACTAAAAGTGATGAAGATATCATCAGAGCTTTTAAAGCTCAACTATCTTCTGGAGTATTAACTTGCCATGCAGAAATGTTATCTAGAACACCAAATCAGATAATATTTCAAACATCTCAATTCAGTAAACCCTATAACTTTTACAAAAACTGGGAATTATGGGTATTCTCTAATATCCTGGGTGTATGGACTCTAAATAGGTTTAGGATATGATTACAATGAAAAACCTCCAAGTAGAGGATATAAAAGATGAATGGTTATATAATGCCTTAACACAGGGCATCAAGGAATGTATAACTGCTCCAGTCCTAACTTTGGACCCAACAAAACCAGAACCCATTAAGAGGGCAGAAATGATATTAGAGAATTTCTCTCAGGAGGATTCTCCAGTAGTAGCTACTGTAATTGCTCCAGGCAATTTCATACAGATGATATTACCGAAACATGAGATACTTCTATCGGTAATGTTTATCTATAAAGAGAGAAATACCTATGTACAACTCATAATACAAAAACTTGCTTATGAACGAGAAAAGATTACCACCAAGACTAATGGTTCTGTTAGTAGTACTGAAGGGTGAAAAGGTATATAAAATACCTCTCGAATCAGGAATAAAATTAGACCATCTAAAGGATTTCAATACACTAAGAAGAATCCTTACTCCTTTAGTACAACTATATCATGGAGTAGGTTTTGATACTAGACTTACTTATGATGAATTTAGTATCTTCATTAATGACCTACAACATTTAGGGTATGAAGAGTTTAATGAGTATTCCTCAGGTATACAAGAATTGGTAGAAACAAAACCTATCACTGAAAATGACCAAGATGTTGAGAAAATACGAAAAGGGTTACTTACCTCTCTTAAATCTCAGGAGTTATCAGAGATATTAGCTACTAAACTAAAGCAAGCCATATATGAAGTATTTGAAAATGAGAAGAAGAAAGGTGGGCTAATGGATAAGGAACCCTCTTTAGAACCTATGGAGAGTTCAATCATAAGAGAGGCTCTATATTTGCTAACTCCCCAATTACCTTAATAATTGAAAGGCAGTCTAATCCACTGCCTTTCTTAGCGTATACACATCCTCAGCCTCCTTAAAAATAAAATAGATATATTTTTATAGAAAAATAAAAATGCTTATATTTGCATATCAATTTTAATATAGACAAAAATATGAAAACCAACTCAGTAACTTACAATCAAGACGAACAATTAACTAAGGTAGTTCGCAATTTCTTAGACAAGAAATCTACATTCAACTTGGATTCAGACGAAAAGGGAAACCTTTACAATCTTCTTATGGGCCTCTTATCTAATCTAGAGGATAAACATAATCTTTACTGCATTGATATCAATCAATTTAATAAGTATGAGACTACATATTACTCATTCACTTTTGAATCAATGGTAACAGTGGGCTCATTCACCCTGAAAAATAAAATTGCCGATGCTGCAATTCGATTCATGAATGATTTTACCGACAATGACGGTATGTTCATATCATTCAATCAACTCGATAGAAACCAATGGATTTTCCAACTAAATTTCTCAATAGCATGACAACTTATAACCTAAGACCTTTAGTTGCTCGTCAACTAGAATTCACTACAGGTACCACCAAAGATGGTACCTGGTGCAAATATACCATAGACGTAACTTTGCATCAATGTTATATCGAAGTTATCTGGAAGGTAAGACCTTCCCGTTATAATCCTGATTTAGACGGGCGTAAAGAAATCTTTAATACTTTACAGGAGTATCTAGATTGGTTTGCTAATCTTAAGAAAACTTACGGAAGGAGAATATCCCGTAAACAAATGGTATATGCTTCATATAATGAAACTATGCGTACATTTGAATATACACCATATGAGAACTGGGCTACAAGACGTTCAAAGGAGAAACTAAATAAGCCAAATAATGAACCGTTATTGGCCGATGAGTTATACTAATCCCTAAATCCGTTAATATATCCCCAGGGAGTCCAGGTACAAATCCCTATCAAAACCTAGAACCTGGACTCCTTTAAATTTATTTGCATAAAAAATATATTATTCTTATATTTGTATCAGAATTATTTAACCAACTAAATAAATAATCACTATGGTAAACTTATATAAATTACTCAACGTACTGGAACAGGGCATGTCTCTGTTCCAACTTAATAAATGGAAAACCGAAGGCATCTGGTATCCTATTATTCAATACAAAAAGGAATCGGACGAAATCCAAGTAGTAACCAATTTATTTATCCCGAAACAAACAGAATATCACATTCAACTATCTGGGAATTATCCCGAAGAATCAGAAGCCTGGGACAAGTTTCTAGAGGAAAACCAATGGAAAATCTATCCCTTACTTGCAAACATAATGCAAGTCTTCTTGCCCACAGGGAACTACCAATTATTCTATACTCAATATCCACAGGGATTCATATCCATAATCGCTAAGCCCCATGATAAGTAAAGAACTCAAATCACGATTAAGTATTCTCAAGGAAACTAACCCAGAATATATTCAAACCCTAAAGGATGCCGTAACGGCATCCTATAAGGCAGAACTTCAGGCAATCAAACCCAGTTCTACCGAAGAAGAGGAACAACTCAATATCGAACTCAAGGACACAGTATTAAAAATACTATTTGGGCCTTTCTATAACTATTTCGTATCAGAATACGTAGTATCAGATACTATATGGGAAGAACAGGATAAACTAATCGAGGACTTATATTATTACTTCAAATCATGACACCGTATATTCAACAACAACTTAAAAAGCTATGCGATAATCCAAATTGGTATGACGATATGCTCATCTCATGGGATAAAAACCCAAGAAATCAAAGGGAAGCTATCTATAACTACCTTTCTCATGTACAACTAAATGGGTTACTAGAAAACACTCAGATAGTTTTTACATTCATAGATGGCGACATGAAACCAGCTTTCTATTTCGAAATTCCCAGAGATACCAATCGATATCTTATACTGGGAATCCTCGATGAAGCAGGTTATCCTCATTGCTGCCTATTAGGCCAACCAAAACAAATGTTTAACCCTCAACTCAATTAACATCATGGAACCAACAATAACAGTAAACCAATATCCAATCGGATGGGAAAGGCTTAGCCTACTTCATGAATGTATAAATCAGGTATATCAATGTACGGTCACTACATAGCATGCAAATGCCTTGACATATCCTCAGAAGAGGAATATATGAATCAGTATACCGATATAAGAATCCTAACCAATGAGATAGAGCCATGCTAACAAAAGGAAAATTCCTGGTATCTTTCGAGGTACCAGGTCACACTAAAGAATACACAAAGGGATTCACAGAGGAAATGGTAATCCCATACAGAACTGAGGAACTTAACCCATACCTAAGGTACCCCAACCAAGAGATAAACAACAACCACCTCCACTCCGTACCCAACAGAAACTAAGAAACAAAAAGAAATGAACATCCTCTATTACATAATCCGAATAATCCTATCAGTAGGAACTATCCTCATCCTAATACGAAATGAGGATATCTACCAAGCCCACAAGCATACCCACCCAACAAACAAAATAAGATATATCATCTCACAATCACTAGTTCTAATAATATACACCATATCCCTGATAACATTATCCCATATATCAAGGTACATATAATACTAAAAAATTATGAAATCACTAATTCTACTCATCGTAACAACCTGGCTTCTAATCCTAAATGAAGAAGCCTACCTAACAAAGAAATTCATCTACAGAATGAATGTAATCATAATCTTTTTAGTATATGCCTTCATACAGGTATACCTAATCGAATAAATACCGGGTACCTCCCACACCACCCAACACAAAAACAAAACAAAATCATACTAACGCTACCTAAGGTACCTAATATAATACCTACCTATCTCCTCTATAACTAATATACCATCTATTAATATAATAATACCAAATACATATATCAAGGTACCTCACCGGGGGTTTTGGGGATTTAGGCAAACAAGGCTAGGCAAACAAGGCTTACTATACATAGCCACTCAACTCACTATATAGCCACTATACCATATAGCTCTACTACACACTTTAAAGGCAAACTCAAAAAGGCCTAAAAGGTACACAAAATCCGACCATTAGGGGCCCCTAAATCCCCTACCCCTAAGAGCCATTTATATTAGTATATATTATATAATAAGTACTGGGATTAGGCAATAGGATTTGTGATTAGGCAATTAAAATTATTAGGTTTTAGGGCTAAATGGTTTATAGGATTTAAGGCTTTCATGGGGCATATTTAGGTAATATTCCTAGTAACTCTGTAATTTATTTGCTTAGTATTTATATTAGCATTAACTTTTGTATTCTAGGACAATTTTGTGATTTAGGGGTACCTAGATTGCCTAGAGCCATGTTACCTTAATACATATATTATATAATAAGCATTAGGTAGGGAAAGGTTCAAGGTAATAGGCAATCTCCATTCATGGCCCCTGGAGATTTAGAGGGATGAAGGCAAATTAACCTTCAAGGCATACTTCGATTAATACCTTAACCCAGGCCTAACTTAGGTACCTGGGTTTTTACTTACGCTAACTTAGTAAGCCCTTATAGGCTATCCTAATCTCTATAGGCTTACCATAGTCCCTATATAGCCTTATTGAATTAGGACCTAATAGGTTTATAGAGGGCAATAATGGGGATATAGCTAATCGGCCTTAATTCTTTATCACCTTAGTCCATTAATGGCCTTCAATATACAGGTATATAATACACTCTCAAGAGGACAGGCATAAGCCATATAGGATTATCCATATACATATCATATATGCCCACTACAAGGCGTGTGAAGATTACCTTTGTGAACCCCCAAAATTAAGTGCAAATATTAAGTCCTTTTTAGGGTGCACAATATTTTCTATTTTATGAATTTTTCACAAAAATAATTTTGAAAATAAAATTATTCATTTTCTCAAAAATTTTTCTTGAAAATGTTTGTAGATTAAAATAAAGTCCGTATCTTTGCAATGTCGAAAAGATAAAGCGATATTTGAATGAATTTTTAATTAAAACTTTTTAAGAAAATAATTCTCTAAAAATTTTGCTAATTAAAAAATAGTTCTTATATTTGTATCAGAAAAGAAATAAACCTTATTAGATAGTTTAATAAGTCTTGAATATCTATCAAAAAGGTCATAAATAATAATAATAATAAAATATTCAAGCGTTTTTATTATGAAAAATCAAATTAACAAAGTGAGTGTAGAAAAAGCAGTAGCAAACAATAAAGCTAATAGTATAATAGCTTTAGACGTTTTAAAGTCTGTGAAAGAAAAAAATCAAGGACTTTTTAAAACAGCTTTAGGAACAAAAACAGAAATTTACAAAAAAGAACTTTTTGAGGGTGCAAACGAAAAGCAAATCAAATCATTACGCAAAAAGTTCAGAAACGTAACTTTTAACTTTCTTTCTTCAATTGCAACGAATGCAGATAAAAACTTAATTGCTAATTTTGTAGACTTTTATAAACAAGTATACGTAACAAACGATTTTTCTTTTTCTTCAATTGCAAGCGAAAACACTAAAGAAGAAAAGAAAGCGACCTTAATAAAAGGCCTCGAAATCGTGAAAAACTCCTTGAAGTAAAAACAAATCAGATAGGGAGTATTTACTCCCTATCATAAAAATAAAATTATTATGTTATTAATTCTGTTTGTTATGTTATTAATTGTGTTTGCTACTGCTTTATATGTAGTTTATATTCTTTTAAAGTCAAATCATAGAATAATATCTACTATTATTGACGTACAAACTTTTCAATTAATTAATGTAGAGCAATTTCTATTGATTAAACAAATAAGCATGAGCTATTTAAATGAAGTTGAATATACAATTTATAAAAAATTTTCTTTTAAAACTTTTTTACTATACTTATGTTATTGTTTAAATGAACAATTTAAAGAAAATTTAAATAATCATTTAGTAGATAATTAGAAAGCAAAGGGACAAACATTTTATTTGTCCCTTACTTTTTATTTTCAAATGTTAAATTTAAGGGAACCGTACTCCCCATTTAGTACCACAACTTTCGAAGCCCTCACATTAAGGGGTACCTTGAAGGCAAATACACATTTTTAGTACCACACAAAAATCACTCCTCGTATTAAGGGCATACCTAGATATCCCATATGCCCACAACCACACATGCTCACACAACACACAAAGAAGCCAGGGATGTTAGGTCTCTGGCAACTAATTAAAGTATAGCACGAATTAAATCCTTAGTCCTATCTTTCCCAAGAACTCCTCGAACCTTACCACCTTTCTTCTCATAAAAGAAAACATAATACTGTTGAAGATTCCTTAACCACCATCTCTTAACTTCACCATACCCATCAAAATACCTTTCTATACAATTCATATCCAATTGGGTAATCCATATCTGATACCAAATCCGATTATCCTCTTGGCATTTAAGAATCCTCTTTTCATTATCATCCCTAATTGTTTCAACCTTCACCATCTTAATAATCCTCCCTCACTGATTTTAACCTACTGGTAATATCTATTCTCCCAGTAACCTTTAACACCCTACTATTTTTTCTCTTTAGGTATAAATATCTTAAATAATCTTCTGCCCTTTCAATTGCCTTATCCTTATCAAGGAAGGTTTCTATATTACTCGAATACTTATCTCTAAGTGTAAGCCAAAACACCAATCCCAGGAAGGAATACCTAATCTTAATGAAGTACCTTCCTCTGCTTGTATGGTAGTAAATCTGATACTGATACTTTCTCATAATTCTTTATATTGATTATATAATATCATATACTTCGGATTATCCCTCTCTGGTAGATTACAATATCAAAGTTCTTTCTATAAACCAAAAACTTATAAAGATATGGAAGAAAAAACATTATTCAAACTAGCACGTGCAATTACAGATACAAGTACAGATACTGTATCTTCAAAAGGTGGTACTGTAACCTACCGTATCACTTCCATCAAAAGGAAACTGGTAAATGGCAAAGTAGTTTCAACCTCTACACCCTCTTGTACTTTGGTTTCAGCCTACGTAAGTTGGGCTACTTGGGGAGGAGTTACCGTTGGAGATGGTTACTTAGATGTAAAAATTAACTATTCAGAAAATACTGGGTCCTCAAGGTCTACTACTCTGATATTTGACCAGAATGAATCTGATAACAAAATCAATCTCACAGTAACTCAGGGATCCGGTATTACCTATAGTGGATACATAAAAATGGTTTCAAACACATTGCCTTTAGGTAGTGATAAAGATGATACTGCTCTAATCCTTGTGGTGGCCTATTTAAAGGGTAGTGATGGGTCTAAAAAGCCAGAAACTCCCCATGTGGGTAGTGCTCCCGATTGGTGCTCAGTATCCGTTGCCTCAATGGATACTGAGAACCAACACCTGGTATTCCTGACCGCTTTATCGAGTAATCAAACTGGAGCTAACCGTTCAGGGAATCTCTTCTTAACCTGTGGGGATGCTAACCTTAGTATACCAGTAACTCAGGTACACGGTACTCAGAAGCCGCCCATTGAGGTTTCAACATTCACTCTCTCTGGATTGCCCACAGATAGAAGCTACTTTCTCTTTGGCAGGGGAGCTAAGCCACAGAATACATCACCTTCAGATCCGTCGTATATACAGGGTCTCTCAGCAACTGGTACTGTTACTATGGAGATTCCATTCGATGCCAATAACTCAGAACCTGGTACTCGAATAGAATGTACTACTGGAGATATAGTAGCTGTATATACTAAATCAAATGCTACCTGGATATCCGAGGGGTCATTTATAGTACCAAGTGCAGGAGGAACAGTATCAATCTAAAAACATTATACATTATGGAAAATAAAGTTCTTAAATTAGGGGGGGGGGAGATCTACCCAAGATATATATGCAGAAATAAGACAGGGAAACTTTAAGAGATGGACAATACAATCTCAAAAGCGTAAGTATGTAAATGGCAAATTGTCCGGGGTTATTGAAGTTGGTTATTCTGCTAGCATCAATACCCCGGACTATGTTCTGGAGGAAGACAAAAGTAACAATGGTATTCAGATTACTGCACAAGATGACGGTACTTCTGGGCTTTGTATACTTACACAAAATGAATCTGGTAATAAAATAAATCTACACCTTACTACTCCCGAAGAAAAAGAATATTGGGAAATACATTTTAATCCTATACCCCTCTATGAAGTAGACTCGAGTGCTTTTTTTTTGGTTAAAACTAATATTAGTGGCGAAGGTGGACTTATGGCTGATGGTAACCAAAATAAGAATTGGATAGTAAATCAAAATAGAAATACGATTAATATCCATATTGCTCCTATATACCCTAATAATATTGACATACTGTCTTGGTCCTGCTTTGATAAGAATGGTAATGCTTTTAATCCTAGCTACAATTTACCAAGTAATTCATACTTTACAACAAAAACAACTGGATTGGGTTCCTATACTCTTACAAAAGTTTCAACTCCCTCTGTTAACAGCGGTGATACTCCTATACTCTCCAGTAGGTTTAACCCCACTAAAAAATATCCATTAGATTTGAACTTTTATTGGGGTAATAGCTCCAACTCAATACAGGTATTAAGATAATATCCCAATTATAAAAGCAATTACCCAGAATATAAGAGCCAGTGTATATGCAACAGAATATCTATGCCATGGATACCAGCAGGTAATATAAGAATCTACTTTTAGTATTTCTGGATGTTCTTCCTCGTATTTTTTATCCTCTTCTCTAGAACTGTATTTATGAAATACATAGAAGGGTAAGAATACGAGGAAAATTATTAAAGCAACTGGGAACAAGAGTAGGAGAAGAATCTCCCACCCTTGCATTGATGACCCAGCATAATTACCATCTCTGTCAAAAAAGTATCTCATAGTAATTTGTATTTTATGTATCTGATTAATAAATAAATCGGAAATAGAGGTAATACTATCAATACCGATATAAATAAAACGAGAGAGTGTATTTTGTGAGTATAGGGTAAATAATCCAAGCAAGCCCTTACAAAAAATACCGTGAATGGCAAACATACCAAATAAATTATTGCTAATACTGTAGTCATTGTTCTTTGAAGTATTTGTTAACTATCTTGGTTAGCTTCTTATCGAAATCAATCATCATATCAAAAGCATCGGTATCTTTCATACTTTTCATTTCCTTGTCAAGGAACTCTATGTTTCTCTTAATCGAGAAATAAGCCTTATATGCAAGGAATACTCTTTCATTTTCTTCGGTAAGCGGACGAACTTCTCCCTTTTGCCCATCCAATCTTGGATATGTATCATCAGGACCGAGAGTTCTTGCAACTTTTACCCGGTTACTGAGCATTGCAAATCCACCTTTCTTATCGATGGATTCTACTGTTACTTTCTCTGTGATGGGTCTTCCTGATAATACGAAGATAACTTCATCATCCTCTTTGAGCTTTTTAGCTTCTTTCTTTTCTTTTTTCATATCTATTTTTATTTAGAAATTTTCTTTATGCAAATATACGAAATTATTCTTTATCTATTGCATTATCTATTTTATTTTTTATAAATTCATAGGCATTGCCCCGGTAATCCTCTAGCATTTTGTATTCCTGTGGAGATAGAAATATTCCATTTACTTTAAAAGCATCTCTTAGATGTTCTGGTATAGTGCCCTGGTGAGCGATGTTATTATAACGGATGATGAAAAGTTTCTCTTTATCTTCATCTATAACACCAAGAGTGTTGACTGGTTGGAGTTTAGTTTGGTAAATTCCCCCAAAAGCAGAAGGTACCATTAAAATACTTCCCGGTACTCTAGTTATCCAATGAGAATAATCGGGAGTAATTACGGCAATTTTCTTCTCTTTTTCAAGTTCTTTATCATAAGCTAATCGATTAAACCAAAAAGCACATTTAAAACAAACTTGTTTTCTTGCCATAAGTTGGGGAATCTTTCTAGTTTCATCGAATTCCTCTAAATTAATTGGTTTGCCACATATCTGGCATTCATTTTTCTTGTCCATATTGCATTATTTTATTATAAGTTATATATGATAATAGAACCTCTAAACATATTGAAAATGGGTTATAAGCAATACTTTTGTTACTAAAATTGAACCATTAAAACTGATAAGTTATGGATAAACTAACAAATGAAATGATTAAAGACCTTGCTATTCGCTTAGGTCTAGAACCTGCTCTATTGAAAGCTGTTCAATTGGTAGAAGCAGCAGGTAGAGATGGGTTTTTAGCTGATGGTAGGCCTCAAATTCTCTTTGAAGGTCACATTATGTACAAAGAAGTACATAAGAAATTCCCAGACAGAGATTTAGCTTACCTTTGTAAGAGATATTCTACGATTTTCTTCCCTAAATGGGATAAATCGAAGTACTTGGGAGGTGTACACGAGTATAAGAGACTCGAATTAGCCAAAGAAATTGACGAAGAATGTGCATTGAAGTCTGCAAGTTGGGGTATGTTCCAGATTTGTGGGTTCAATCACAACCTCTGTGAATGTAAAGATGTCTTCGAATTCGTTCATAAGATGTCAGAATCTCATGCAAATCAACTAGAACTCATGTATTATTTCATGAAAAACTCTGGTTGTTTGAGTAATCTCAAAGAAAAGGACTGGGCTGGCTTTGCCAGAAAATACAATGGTCCCGGGTATGCCCAGAATGCCTACGACCAAAAGCTAAGAAATGCTTACGAAAACTTCAAAGATAAATTATGAAAAGATGTCATTTTAACAGCTGGGTAGCAAAAGTATTTCTTTTCCCCAGTTACAAAGCAATTACTCTGGTGTATAACTCATTCTTCAAACACAAAGTAGAAGAGTGTAAACCCGATGATATCAATCATGAACGTATTCATCAGGTACAACAGATTGAATGTAGTATAGTGGGTTTAGTACTTGGTATCATACTCTGGTTATCATTCGATATATCCTTTTGGTGGGTAGTGGCTCTGACTTTTGGATTCTTCTACCTTTGGTATGTTATCGAATACCTAATTATCATGTGCTTTGCCAAGTGGGATAAACAGAACGAAAGATACCATGATGTAAGCTTCGAAGAAGAAGCCCACAATAATGATAAGAATCTGAGTTACTTGGAAGATCGTAAGCCATTTGCTTGGATTAAGTACATTAAATTGAGAAGCTACAAGAAATGAAAAAATTAAAAGTATTAGGGGTGTCTGCTGGTGCAGGCATCCTTTTGTTCCCTTTTAGAAAGAATTTGATAGCTAATATAGAAACTCGAGGAGTATTTTATACTAAAGGCTTAGAGCAGTGGAAATTGAACTTTGGTGGTATACCCTATTATAAAGATGAAACCTTCCCAGATTGTAAGCCAGACATCATACTTTCAAGTCCAGATTGCGGGATAGCTTCTATTATGAGGCTTTCAAAAGTAAAAGAATTGGGCAATCCCCAAGAGAATAAATCCCTAAATCTAGTAATTCAATCAATCTTACATTATAAACCTAAGATATTTCTTATTGAAAACTTACCTCGTTTGCTATCTTTGCTCCCAAAAGAATATCTTCAAAAAACTCTTGAAGACTATAAACTTATTTTTCACGAAAGAAGCGTTTCTGACTACGGTAACTCACAGTTATCACGAAAGAGATTACTTATCATTGGAGTACATAGAAAAACGGGTAAGAAATATTTGAATGCTTTTGATGAAGTATTTCAAGTAAAAAACCCAACAATTACTAGAAATCTACTTAAACCACTCACATTCTCTCAGGAAAATAATACTAACCAGATTCCGTTTATGAGTAAAACTCTGGCAATGTATGACTATCGGAAGCTTCCAGAGAAGAAGAATCTCACAGTAGCAAAAATACATAGACTCTGGGTTAGAGATTTTAAAGATGAAAAGAAGTGGCCTATCAAAACTGCAAAGATGAGTACTCTTCCAGGAGTATATCGATTAGAGTATGATAAACCCCCATTAACTCTCAGACCTGCAGATAGGCAATTTAGACCAGATGGATACCCCTTGGGAATCGAAGACTTCAAGGCAATTATGGGATTCCCTGATAAATTCGAAATTTACCTTCACAAGAATGGTGATACCTTCGAAGGTGATTTTAAGGATTACCATTACTGGCTTAACAAGGCAAGGTATACAATTGCCAAAGGGGCAGTAGGGGAAATAGGTATTTGGTTCAAAAAATGCCTCAAGAAAATTAACTCATCAAAACTGAGCTAAATTGAGCTGTTTGAAAACCCTTTTTTCTTTTTATTAAGTTTTTCTTTTTTAGGAAAGTGCTTTCTGGTAAAGAAAGCTATAATCCTATAAACTATAAATCAATCTGAAGGTAAGAAAGGGATTGTTAAGGGAAAACAAGGAAACGAGTGAGTACCAGAGTTTCACTAAAAGCGAAATTACCATGAAGAATTTAAAAAGGGCCTTGTTTATTGTACTTCTAGGATTTACTATTTACCTTTGCTTCAGGAATTACAAACTTTCTCGAGAGGTTGATTCCCTGGAACTAGTGGTCAATGAAATCCCAGATACAGTATACACAGAGAAACCCTTCAAACCAGAGAAGAAGTACTCAGAAAAAATTGAACCAGGTAAAATCTTAGTTCATGATAATAAGCAGCCAACTCTCTTTCCTGATTCCATGCTAAGGCAGCCAGTTATCAGTAACCAAGATTCCCTGGTTCAAATTGTTTTGAAGAAAGATAAGTTGAACTTAAGTCTGTTCAATAAGGAGACTAACACTTATTCAACTAGACTATTCCCAATCGACTTAGATAAGTACAACTACAACTGGTATGAAGGTCAATTAACTCGAAAGAAAGTTGCAAGGTTATCACTTAGTCCATACGTTTATGGCAAATACAGACCTTTAAATAATCTCTTCGATATGGGAGCTGGTCTTTCAATCAAGACTAAGAGATTTAATTACAAACTCGGAGTCAATACCTTTTACTATCCGAAGATAAAATCTGGTATAGGTACTGACATCGAATTTCAAATAACGTATAACTTTTAAGTAATGGCAAAGACTATCTCAGAAACTAGAACTACTTTAACTCGAGAAGAGCTATCAAACTTATCCCGAGTTTCTAGTGATGTTTTCTTTTTTAGCCTTTTTTGCTATGTGATACATCCAGTAAGAGGAAAGGTAAGATTCGATTTATACCCCTTTCAGAAATCCGTTCTCTACAATTTCATTGCCCAACGATTCAATATCATTCTCAAGTTCCGTCAGGCAGGAATTACAGAACTTATTTCAATGTACTGTCTTTGGTTGGCGATGTACCATCCCAACAAAAAGATAAACATTATATCTATCAAGGACACAACAGCTAAGAAGGTACTTAAGAAGATTAAGTTCATGTACAAGAATCTTCCATGGTACCTTCAAACTCCCATAATCAATGGTAGAGCTGGTGAATACGGTTCTGCTTCCATGATAGAATTTGATAATGGGTCATTTATTGAATCAATTCCGACATCATCCGAAGCCGGTCGTTCGGAATCCCTTTCTCTTCTGGTAATTGACGAGGCAGCAGTAGTAAGATGGGCTGCTCAAATTTGGGCTGCTGCATTCCCTACTCTTTCCACTGGTGGAGCTGCCATCGTCAATTCCACTCCCTATGGAGTTGGTAATTTCTATCACTCAACTTGGGTAGATGCCATTGCAGGAGGTAATCCTTTTAACCCAATTCGATTATACTGGCAAATGCACCCAGAACGAGATATCAATTGGTATAATCAAATGTCTTCTGCTTTGGGAGCAAAACGAACTGCACAAGAAATTGATGGTGACTTCTTATCATCTGGTAATACAGTCTTCGACTTAGCCGATATTAAAGCTATCGAAGACTGCCTTAGTGATTACCCAGTTATTAAGAAGAGATTTAATGGTCAATACCGACAATTCTGTGAACCCGAATCAGATAAAGAATATTTCATTGGTGCAGACGTTTCAACTGGTAGAGCTTCTGACTACTCTTCATTTACTTGTATGGATAAGCTAGGAGAAGAACAAGTAGTATATAAGGGAAGAATGGCAGTGGGAGCTTATGCTAAGTTACTTGGTGATACTGGGAAGTTGTTTAACTGGGCAGTAATAGCTCCAGAATCCAATGACGTTGGTTTATCAGTAACTTCTAAGCTTCAAGACGAAGGCTACCCTAACCTTTACTACTACCAGAAGATGCTAAAGAAAAAAGGTAAAAGTAGACCTGAAATGGATAAATCCCCTGGTTGGTTAACCACCCAAAAGAATCGTTCAGTGATAATAGAAAACTTGGAAGAAGATATTCGATTAGATCACGTAATCATTAAGGACCCATTCTTTGTACAAGAAGCTTATACCTTCATTTATGATGGTTTAGGTAGACCTGTTGCAATGGGTAAACATAGGGCTAACAATTCAGCTGTAGATGTAGACCTTGAAGGAGATGTATATGCCGATGATGATATCTTTGGAAAAGCAATATGTAATCACATAAGGAAAGGAAAAACTAACGTAATCGTACAACCAAGATGAAAAAGTACTTCAATTTTAGTTGGGGTTGGGGACGTAAGAAGGACCCTCCCAAGAATGGTACATCCTCTAATAAAGAGGAGAAGCCTGCCACATCGATTTCGCCTGGTAGGGTTTCAGTTGACGATGATAGCGATAACTTAATTACATCATTACAAGGGTTGACTAAATTAGTTGAACCCTCTTTTCGTGTTGATGTGATACCTTTAATTCGGGATTTATATAAGGTAAATCCTGATATGGGCATTGCATTGCAAGATATGTTTAAGTTAGCTAACACCAGTCATACAGTAACTTTCCCTAATAATACCGATGAAGAGGCTTCAAAGATGAGAGAACATCTTAAGAAAGCCACCAAGGGATGGACCAGATATACTGCTGGTATAGATGGTTTAGTTAATAAAATGATTGTTCAACTTCTTGTAAGTGGGGCAATATCCGTAGAAGGAGTACCAAATGATAAGCTTGATGGTTTGGCTACTGTATTATTCCTTAAGCCAGAACACATCAAGTTTAAACGTGAATTAAATGGGGTGTATGCTCCTTACCAAAAGAATATGAATTTCTTTGTTAAGCAACAAGATTACATTAAACTTAACCCAGAAACCTATTTTTATGTTGGTATGTTCAATGATACCGATGAACCCTATGGAGTTCCTCCATTTATGCCCGCATTGGATTCTCTCAAGGGTCAGAATGATATGAAGATTAACTTCAAACATATCATGGAGATTTGTGGTATGGTTGGTTTCTTAGAAGCTAAAATGCAGAAATCTCCACAAAGACCCAACGAGAGTATCAAAGCTTATGAATCTCGATTATACCATGAACTTAATATCCTTAAACGTAATGTTAAAGAGGGTATGAAGGATGGAGTAGTTGCTGGTTACATAGATGACCATGAATTCAAACTCAATTCTACTACTAAGGAACTCGGTAATATCGAGAAGCCTTGGAATATGAATCAACAATCTGTAGCAAATGGGTTGGGAGTTAATGGCTCTATCATTGGGGTATCATCTACTACTGGTGAAGGTGCAACGGGTATAATGCTGTCTAAGATGATTAGCCAGTTAAAAAATATCCAAATGCTTGTAGCTTATGTATTGGACCGACTTTATTCTCTAGAACTGCGTCTGGCAGGATTTAATAATAAGGGAATGAAGATTGATTGGGGAACTTCTACAGTTTCTGATGAAGTTAAAATCCAACAAGGTCTTCAGTATAAGATACAGAACCTTGACTTATTGTATAAGGCAGGTATCATTAGCCAAGAGCAATATGCTTGGGCAATGGGTTATGATTCACCGGATGAAAAGGAACCAAGAGTTTCACTTGAGGACCAATTTGCTAAGGGTAGTAATACAGACCCACAAGAGGGTACCAAGAAGAAACAAAGGCAGGATGATAAAAACCAATCTGCTCGTAGGTCAAGAGATAAGACAAACCCGGCTCCTTCTCGAGGAGACCAAAATACTAAAGCAAGATGAGTAAATTCACAAAGAAAAACAAAGAGCATCTTGATTCTATGGTGATAGGTCAAGGCCATACCATTATGGCTGGGTATATCCCAGAAGCAGTGGGAGCCCAGACTTTCTCCGAGAATTATTACAAATGGAAGAATCCTACACCGGACACCATTGCTCAATTTGGATTTTGGGGAGGGGATATAGATTATAATACCTATTACCCTAACCTGGATAAATCGGAATTAACTCCAAAGGATGAAGAGTTTATCGAACCTATGTTCCGATTACTTTCAGAAACGATTGTATCTAAGAATTGGAACCCGACAGACTTTGGTCAGAATGGAGTACTAAAGGCTTCTATGAAGATGTTGCTTGGTCAAACAGTAAACTGTGACCATGAAACCAACATCGGTAATGCTATTGGTGCTGTATCACAAGTAATGTGGCAGGAATCCTACAAAGACGGTAGCTTTACTATACCCGCTGGTATCAACGGTATTCTGAAAATCGATGGTAAGGCAAACCCAAGAATTGCTAGAGGCATCCTTATGGAACCTCCTTCAATTCATAGTAATTCAGTTACTGTACAATTTAAGTGGGATAAATCCCATCCCCAAATGGAAGATAACGAATTTTATCAGAAACTGGGTACTTATGACTCTAAGGGAGTTATGGTACGTAGAATTGTTACTGAAATTGTTCGTTACCTTGAGACCTCACTAGTTTCACATGGTGCTGATTCATTTGCCCAGAAAATTGGTTCGGATGGTAAAATCATTAACCCAACCTTTGCCAAAAGAACTTGGGCATCTTATGAAGAATACAGAGATGATAAATCGAAGCAATACTTCTTTACTGATTATAAATCAGATTTAACATCATATCAAGAAAAGAACGATACTCAGGGTTCTTTTAATGATGCCAATGATAATCATTCAAATAAAGATAACATGAACGAATTACAAAAATTTCTTGAAAGCCTTTTTGGGGATAACATGCTTACCCTGGAAGAAGGTAAAGAGATGAATCAGGAAAATGTAATGGCCTGCATTCAGACTTTGGTATCATCCAGAAACGAATTGCAAACTTCGGTAGATAATCTTACTACAGAGAAAACTTCTCTTACGGAACAGATTACCAACTTGAATGCCGAAGTAGCTAACTTGAAGGAAATGGCAACCGTAGGAAAGAATCACATTGCTTCTCTACGTGAAAATGCCGTAGAAACCTACAAGAAGTTGATGGGTGATAAGGTAGATGAGACAATCGTTACGATGCTCAATGCCGAGACTACTGGTATTACTACTCTTATTTCCTTGACCAAGGATTACCAAGCTCGCTTGGAAGAGAAGTTCCCTCTCACTTGCTCAAAATGTGGTTCTAAGGACGTCAACCGTGCTTCCTCAATTGCTGAGGATGATACCGAGGGTAAAACTGGAACCCAGGGTACTGATACCCAACGGAATTCAGAATCTCCGAGTACTAAGAATGTAATCGATAACTTGTATCGAAACAAAATCAAATAACTAATATAAATAATCCGCGTTATGGAAAAAACTAAAATCGTAAACGACCCTCAGCAACTTACTCTCTTTGGGGAAAGAACCCCGAGAGCGGTGATTTACAAAAGTGAGTCACACAAATTGCACCAGGCTTTCAATGTTAAAGCTGGAGAGAAAATCGTACAGGGTATGCCAGTGGCTTTGAATGAAGAAGGTTTGATTTACCCTTGCACTGATACAGCTACTCAAGTTTATTTGGGTGTAGCAGTAACGGATAACGTTAACCCTGCTTATCAACCTCAAAAAAATTTCCCGGTAGAGGTAACAGTAGCTATGGAAGGTTACATGATTTGTAACTGGGTATCAAATGAAAATATCGATGCTGGCTATGTAACTCCCGATAAAGCATTGCTTAACGATAGATTCGTAAAAGCTCACCAAGCAATTTCAACTCCGTTCATTGCCCTTAATCCAGCAGAAGAGGCAAATGAGGTAATTCAAGTACTCATCAAATAAGAGAAAAGAAGTTATGGAAAATAAAATAGATATTACAAAGTTGAAGGCTCAGGATTTTATGAATGAGCTGCCGGAAATGGTAAGAAGCTTGGAAGCTGTTCGTTCCGGTTCACAGGACAAGAAGCCTGTAGAGGTAACTTTTGGAGAATTGGTTACCGGTAAATGGGGTATTTCAGAAGATGAACTTTTTGAAAAGATGGGCATCAATCCAAAAGTGGACACGATGCAGAACATCTTTACAATGCCTCAACAGAATATTCGTTGGATTGTTCCGGAAATTATCCGTGCTGCTATCACATTGGGTATGCGCCAGGCTCCGTTCTATCCAAATATCATTGCATCTGACCAACCAATCAATGGTTTACAAGCAATCATGCCGATGGTTAACATGTCGGATGCTGCCCCTGCAAAGGTTAATGAGGCAGAAACTATCCCATTGGGTGATGTTAGCTTCGGACAGAAATCAGTTAGCCTCTTCAAAATCGGAAAAGGTTTCAAACTTACTGATGAAGTTCGTAACTATGTTTCACTCGATGTCTTGGGAATCTACCTTCGTGATTTTGGTGTTCAGTTGGGTTATGCTCTGGATACTCTGGCTATGGACGTTGCTATCAATGGTAACAACCCTGATGGCTCTGAGTCTGCCCCGGTAATCGGTGTATACGAAACAACTAACGGTATCACTTACAAAGACCTTCTGCATATTTGGGTACGTGCTGCTCGTATGGGACGTAACTTCCAAACTATGATTGGTGGTGAAGACCAGGCAATCGAAATGCTGAACTTGCCGGAATTCAAGGATCGTCACTCTGGTACTACAGAAGCTACCCTGAATGTTAAGTCTCCTGTTCCCAAGAATGCTGACTTCTACATTCACCCGGGTACACCCGACCAACAGTTGCTGTTGATTGATACATCTGCTGCCTTGATTAAGCTTACTGCTCGTCAGTTGATGCTTGAATCTGAAAGAATCGTTTCTAACCAGACTCAGGCAATCTATGCAAGCTTGACTACTGGCTTCTCTAAGATGTACCAGGATGCAACTCTGTTGCTGGCTGCTGACAAGGAGTTCTCAGAATTCGGTTTCCCCGAGTTCATGAACGTAGACCCATATTTGATGGTTAACCTAGAATAATAAGGGACGTCCGGTTTCATCTATATAAATTCCCTGAGAGGGTAGGTAACTAAAAAGACCTATCCTCTCTTTAATCATTTTTAAATCTTAGAAAATATGGCTAAAGATAAATATACAGTAACTGTGGGACCAAGAGCTTACAGTTTTCATGACCAATCAACTGGTATTACCGTTTGTAGAGGAGAAGACAAGGAACTCTCTCGTCGTCAATTCCGTGCACCAAAGATTCAGAAGGCAATTGCCTCTGGCCATCTGATTATCATTGCTGATAAATCAGAAATCGAAAAGTATTCAGAGGCCGACATCGAAAAGTTGGATAAGAGACTGAATGCTCAGTTCAAGAAAGGCATGACTCTTGAAAAACTTGCAAAGGGCTATTCCCTGGAAGAACTGAAACTGGTAGCAGGTCTTCATGAAATCGTTGCCGAGAAAGATGATACAGTAGAAACACTTATTCAGGCTTTGCTGGAAGAATTCGAATCCTCTTCTAAAGGGTAATATATGAAAATTACATAAGACAGACTAATATGAATAACAATCTGGACTTTTTGTACGTTACGTCAGGTCTGGAAGTTTCATTCAGAGTCATATCCAAAGTCCCGGCCAAATCCATTTTTGACTGGGACTTTGGCGATGATAAGGGAGAGGTTTTCAATGGTGGAAGACATGTTTCCTATTCTTATGAAACTCCCGGTTTCTATACAGTAACCCTACATGTAACCAACTCTAATGGTTTAGATATCACCGTAGATAAGACTCTGGTAGTTTGTGATTATGGTCATACGGCATTAGCCGATACAATATATAACTTAATCGACCACTATATTCCTTCAGAGATATCAGAGGGAATGACCAGGGAAGATAAATCTATCTACATCACCAAATGGCAATATTATATTGGTCCTCTAGTAAATCACCAAATTCCTGCAGATAAGTATACTGATGAATTATGGTATGAAGCACTAGAAAACCAATTAATAATGGAATTGGCAGCATGGGACTTTCTCAATGTGAAGATACTTAATCTATTAACAAGTACTTCAGAATACCTAAGTCAATTAACTTCTACCAAAGAACAAACTGGTGATGGTACTTCTAAACCCGAACTTGCCCGAGGTGATAGGATTAAACAAATCACTACTGGGCCTACTGAAGTGCAATATTATGATACCTTGGCAGATGCTACAAGTTCCCTATGGAAAACACTTTCTCAAGCAATGCAACCAGGTGGATTAATAGATGAATTAAGGAAGAACCTTTGTATGTTAGCTTCACGATTGGAAATCTACTTACCGTTCTGTGATGAAGTATTTAGAACCGTAGTCCCAAAAGTAGTTAATAGAAGGCAACCTGGAGTATTAGATGGGCCAAATCCAAGTGCTCCAGTGAAAGGTGGTAAGAAATCAATTCTAACTAAGTTATGACAAAAGAACCCTGGAGAATGGTAAAGAACCGCTCTTGGGATAGATACAAGAAAATTATCACTGACTTCTTAGATTGGGATGCTGGTAGGCAATCCATAACCTGGGCCAAACATGTTAATCAGCTTCTCAGTCATGCCGAAGACAGTATACCTAAATATTATAACATCCAAATCGAGGCATTATGTTACTACAGTGCTTTCAGAAACTGGCCTATCAATAAGGCAACTATTTCAGGAGAATTGGATGATGAAAACTTATCAATACTAATTTCTAAATCTTATATAGAACAAATCGGTTATCTTACACCGGAAGGTTATTGGGATTTTAATTGGGAACAAGATAGGTTTGTAATTAATGGTATAACGTATAAGCCTTCTGGAGATACTCAGACTGCTCAGGCAAAGGATGAGGCTTTAGTTTTCATGATTATCCTAAAGAGAGACCGAGATACCAAAGTTGAATTTGTAGAATAAAAATAAAGTATATGGCAAAGATGTTAGTACTGAGGTGGACACCAATTACTACAAACAGTGGAATTTGGTTTGATAGTAATCTGGTTATCCTCAATGGTACCTCTGGAGTTCATATTGAAATGAAAGGTAATGGCAATGATGTAACGGCATTTCAATCGATGACCGGAAACAAATTTGTCACCTGCTTTCAAGATTACTTCGGGGATATCTGGGATAAAATAATACCTCATCCTGGTATAGGCCAGATAATAAAGTTCCGTGTAAATAGGCTTCCTGATTATGCTTGCATACGGGGAGATATTGAGGACGGTGGAGATGTAGACCCCGAAAATCCGGATGTACCAATGAATGCCTTCTGTGGTTCAGAGGGAGAACCATTCAGGGATATCGATTCTGAATTCTTACTGGGTCGTCAACGTGCAGTAATTAATCCTTAAATTTTATAAAATATGTATGTAAGTAAGTATTATACCTGCGAAGAAATAGACCAGCGGTTATTACAGGGTTACTATGATGACTTTGTTAAAGCTGGCTTTGGAGGAACTATAAATGAGTTCTGGGCCTTCGTACTTTCTATCAAGAATAAGGTAGATAAGAAAGAAGGATACGACTTATCGAAAAATGATTTTACCGATGAGTTGAAGGCTAAACTTGATGGCATCGAAGAACATGCAAATTATATCACTAAAGTTTCTCAGCTTGAGAATGATTTGAAATATCAAACTGAGGAAGAAGTTAAACAGATGATTAGTGATTTGGTTGATGGTGCTGATGATGCCCTTGATACTCTTAAAGAGTTGGCAGAAGCATTGGGCAATGACCCCAACTTTGCAACTACTATCACTAATAAATTAACCGACCTTCGTACTGCTTTAACCGAAGAGGTTAATCGTGCTAAGGAAGCCGAAGCTGCTCTGGGTGCTGCAGTAGCTGCAGTTCAGGATAACCTAGAATATGGGTTAGACCAAATCAATAAGAAGATTGATACCGTTAAGGCAGACTTAAAAGCTGAAATCGACCGAGTTGAGAAGAAGGTAGATAAGAATGCTGAAGACATCAAAGACCTTGAAGATAAGGTAAATCAAGATAATGATGAACTTGAGAAAGAACTCAAGGACCTTATTCAAAAGGAAAAAGATGAACGTATCGCTGCCGATAATGAGATTAAGGAAAGTGTAAATAACCTTAAGACTCTCCATATCAATGATAAGGCCGCACTCGAGGCAAAGATTGCTGAAGAAACTACAAATCGTACCAATGTAGATACCGTACTGGATTCTAAGATTAATGAAGAAATCACTGATCGCCAGGCTGATACTTTAGCTCTTCAAGGTAAGATTGACCAAGAGAAGGTAGACCGTCATTCTGAGGACCAAGTTCTTCACAATGAAATCTCTAAAGAGGTAACAGATCGTACTAATGCAGACAATGCTCTTCAAGGTAAGATTGACCAGGAAGCTCAAGCACGTACTGCTGCAGACCAGGTATTACAGAACAATATAGATTCAGAGGCCACTACTCGTGCTGCTCAGGATTTAGTTCTCGAACACAAAATTGAGGATATAAAAGAGCAGGGTGTAGAAGACAAAGAACAATTGCTTAATGCTATTGCTGCCGAGGCTGCTGCTAGAGAAAAGGGTGATAAAGACCTTGATACTAAGAAGGTAGATAAACGTGAAGGTTATTCTTTGACCAAGAATGACTTTACTGATATCCTCAAAGCTAAGCTTGATGGGATTGAAGAGAAGGCAAACTATATTACCCATCTCTCCCAGCTTATAAATGATGCCGGTTTCCAAACTGAAGAGGAAGTAAATGCGGCTATCCAAAAGATTATTGGTTCAGCACCTGAAGTACTTGATACTCTTAAGGAAATTGCTGATGCCCTTGGAAATGACCCCAACTTTGCAACTACCATCACTAAGAAGTTGGCTGCAATCACAGAACAGGTTAACCAAGAAATCGAAGACCGTATTGCAGGAGATGAGGCAAACAGTGCTGAGGTAGCTGCTGAAGTTCAAGCCCGTAAGGATGCTGACACTGCCCTTGAAACTAAATTGAAAGAATACGTAGACAATAAGTCTGCTACTGGAGATGCTGCACTCGGAGTTGTAAGAGATAACCTTAATAAGGAAATCCAAGACCGTAAAGATGCCGATGCAGTAATTCAGGCTAACTTGGATAAGGAGATTGCCGAAAGAAAGGCTGCTGATGAAGCATATACTCAAAGTCTGGCTAATGTTAACCAGCGTATCTCAGACTTGGCTTTGAGTATGCAAGAGTCTATCAATACCTTGCGTAATGAGCTTACCGAGCAGGTAAATGCCAATACTACGGCAATCGCTACTAACCAACATAATATCGAAAGAAATTCAGAGGCAATCACAAATTTAACTAAGACTGTAGGGGATAACTACAAGGAAGTTAAGGATATGATTAACGAGGAAATCGTTGACCGTACCAATGCAGATAGTGCCTTGAGTTCTCGTATCGATAACCTTAATATCGACCTTAACACTGAAAGAGTAGAAAGGACTGCTGCTGACCAGGTTCTCCAAGTAAACCTTGATAAAGAAGTAGCAGACCGTACTGCAGCTGATAAAGCCTTGAGTACTGAGTTCACTGCTAAGTTGGATAATACTAAGCAGGCTTTGGAATCTGAGGTAGCTAGCCTTAATACTAAGCTTGAACAAGAAAAGGAAAACCGTATTGCTGGTGATAATGCTTTGGGAGCTCGTATTGATTCTCTAGAGGCAGGTAATACCGATGCTATGAATGAATTAAAAGCAAAGGTAAATGCTAATACTACTGCTATTAATGCAGAGAAAGACCGAGCAATTGCCAAAGAGACTTCTCTTGAGGCAAAGATTGATACCAACCTTCAGAACCATAAAGATGATATGGTGGGTATCAACCAAAATATACTTACCGAAAAGAATGACCGCTTAGCTGGTGATACTGAGTTGCAGAATAATATCGATAAGGAAGCTACAGAACGTGCTAACCAAGATACCCTTATTAATAATGCTATTGCTCAGGAAAAAGCAGATCGAATTGCTGCTGACCAGGCAATGGATGGAAAGAAGGTAGATAAGGTAGACGGTAAAGTACTTTCTTCAAATGACTTCACTGACTTGCTATATGCCAAGTTGGAGGGCATCGAAGAACATGCAAACTACATCACTAAGGTATCTGAGTTATTAAACGATTCAGATTTCCAGAGTGCTGAACAAGTAGAGGCAGCTATCCAAAAGATTATTGGCTCTGCTCCAGAGGTACTTGATACTTTGGCTGAGATTGCTAAGGCTCTCGGTGATGACCCCAACTTTGCAGCAACTATGACTGCTAAGCTTACTGAGTTGGAGAGTAAGCTTGAAGCTGAAAAGAACTTACGAGAACAGGGAGATAATACTTTACAACAATCATTCACTAACCTGAGTAATACTCTTACTACTACGGTAAATGAGTTGAGAACTTTCGTAACTGAAACTCGTACGGAGCTGTTAACTTCCTTGAATGCTACCCATGCTCTGGTAACTCAGAATGCTGCCAATATTCAACGTAATCTGGAATTGATTCAGGGTATTCAGGATAACATTAATGGTAATTATACTGCCATTACCGATTTGCTGAATAATGAAATCGCTGCTCGTAAGGCTGAGGATATTCGATTAGAAGCAAAGATTGACCAGAATAATTTTGACTTAAATACAGAGAGAGAGGAAAGAAAGGCCGCAGATAAAGTTCTCCAGGATAACATCGATGCAGAAGAAGCTGCCCGTATTGCTGCCGATACAGCTTTGGGTAAACGTATCGATAAAGAAATTCAGGACAGAACCAATGCTGATACTGCCTTAGATAGTAAATTCACTAACATTACCGATGACCATGAAGAAAGACTGGTAGCTGAAGAAGGTACTTCTGATGCTTTGCCTGATACCATGGTTACCGATGTTAGTACTGTAACCCGAACAGGTACTCAGCTTTCTTTCAAAGTAAAGACTTCAACCAAGGATAAGGCAAATAACCAATATGGTGAAGAAGTAGAAGCTACCAAGAATTTACTTCCGGTAACTCAAACTCTTGCTGGAGTTATGTCTGCAGCAGACAAGGTTAAGTTAGATGGGTTAGACCCAAATTCTCTGACGGATATCTCTGCAGCTTCTGATGCTAATAAGGTAACAGTAACCGTAACTAAGGATAACGGTTTGAAGGCTGATACTACCGAAACTTTCGATTTGCCTCAGGTATCGGCTACTAAGGCTGGTACGATGACTGCTAAGGATAAGGTTGAGTTAGATAGAATCTCTACGGCTAACTTTGCTCTTGGTGCAGTAACTCCCAATAAAACTACTGTTGTCATAGCTGCTACTAAGACCGTAGTTGAAGATGGTACAGTAAAACAGAATCCTATTACATTGCCTGCCTCTACTGCAGAGAAAGCTGGTGTACAAACTGCAGCAGATAAGAAGCTGTTTGATTCTATACCAGATAATATTATTATCTTATCTGGTGATAAACCAGTTGAGGTAGGTCAACAAAGTAGTCATGTTACTTTAATTCATAATTTCTCTTCTAAAAAAGAAGAGGGTATTTATACTCATGAGCCTGAAGATTATAAGACTACTTATATCCCAGCAGCTACTACAAAGAAAGCTGGTGTAATGACCGCCCAAGATAAAGTTAATCTGGATGAGACATTACCCAATGCTATTGCTCAAGAGGTTCAGGACCGTAAAGATGCTATCAAAGCTTTGGACGGTAAACAAGAAGCCGCTCTTAATCAAGAAGTAGCTGATAGAAAAGCTGCAGATACTGCTTTAGATACCAAGTTTACTAAAGCTGTAAACAATGAAGCAACTGCTCGTACTTCTGCTGATACTGCATTGGGTAAACGTATCGATAAAGAGATTGATGATAGAACTAAGGCAGACACTGCCCTTGGTAATAAACTGCAGAATAACATTAACACTCTAGAAGCTAAGCATGATGCCTTTGTAGCAACTAAGGGTAAGGCTAATGGCTTTGCTCCATTGGATGGGAAGGGGTTAGTACCTGCTAACCATTTGCCTTCATATGTAGATGATGTACTTGAAGTATATGCTACCTATGATGTAAGCCCCACTGGAGGTCTTACTAATGTTCAATTGTATACGGATGCAGGTCACAAAACTCCCGTAGTTGGAGAATCTGGTAAGATTTATATAAATGTTGCCGATGGTGAACCTCCATACCAATTCCGTTGGTCAGGTACTAAATTCGTAGGCAATAATACTTCGTCTCTTATCATTGGGGAAATCGCAGGTACTGCTTTCGAAGGTAGTAGAGGTAAACATCTTGAGGATGTGGTATCTAGTATGCCTAGAAATTTAATCAGTAATATTTCAATAGCTAACAGAAACAAGAGGAATATAATTATTCAGTGTAATTATTCTTCTTTAGATGACCAGGGTCATTACATAGATCAGCCTAATGGGATGATTATTCCACTAACCAATGCCACTACTCAAGAAGCCGGTTTGATGGAGGCAGAAAGTGTAATAAAACTTAATCAAACCCTACCGAAAGCCATAGAGGATGAACAAGAGGCTCGTATTGCAAAAGATAATGAGCATGATAAACTAATCAATAGTTTACCTCAGGAGATAATGACGGTAATAAACAGTGTTACCCAAAATACGGATACTCTCGGATTAAAGTATTTTAGATGGGTAAAGGATACCAAAGTGGGCTCATATAGTAGAGGTACAGATGTGAATGTCACCATACCAGCAGCAACCAAAACTGCTGCTGGTGTAATGACTGCATCCGATAAGACTAACCTTAATAATACAGTACAAGGCCTGGCAAATGAGATTACCAATAGAACTAATGCTATCAATGCTCTTCGTACAGAATTAAAAACCTATATTGATAATCAAATCTCCGATACTGGTTCAGATGTAACTGCATTAGAAACTAAGGTAAATAATCACATTGCCAATAAGTCTAATCCTCATACAGTTACTAAAACTCAGGTTGGATTGGGTAATGTTAATAATACTTCTGATGCTGATAAGCCAGTATCTACTGCTCAGGCTGCTGCTATTGCCGATGCTAAGGCTGCAGGTACTGCTGCTCAAACCTCTATCAATAACCATGCAGGTAGAAAGGATAATCCTCATACAGTAACTAGAGCTCAATTGGGATTGGCAACTACCGACAAGGTAGTATTTGCTAAGACCACGGCTCCTTCTGGTTTCTTCAAAGAATCTTCAGATGTTCGACTCAAATCTAACATTAAGGATTTGAATCATACTCTGGAACAGATTTGCCAGATACCAACCAAGTCATTCGAAATGCTTGGTAAAGAGGACGAGGGAACTATTGCTCAGAACCTTGAGGGCTTAGGCTTTGGTAAATATGTGGAAGAAGTTCCAGTAGAGAAATCTACGGTACCTAATCCAGAGGAATTCGAAACCTTGGAAATCAACGGAGAAGAATACTTACTCGTAAAACAAGTTAAATATCACAAGATGTCAACCTTGGCAATCGAGGGTGTTAAACTTCTCTATGATGAAATCAAGGCTTTGAAGGCAGAGATTCAGGAACTTAAAAATAAATAATCATGGGAGAGATAGCAACCTGGAGTGCTGTCAAAACTAAAGTAGGCCTTGGTAAGACAGGAAATGACTGCCCTACCAAGGCTGAATTGTTAGCACTCTCCCCTACAGGAACAGGGGAAAATTATGTGGGGTTGGAACTATCCAATGCCAGTTCCTATGGAAACAACGAATGTGTCAAACTCGAAGATATTCATAAGGTAACTTATAAGTATACATTTACAGCTATAAATACTTCCTTTACTTTTCCTGCTATAGGTGGAGAATCAACCCCTGCTAGAATAGGTTTAACTTCAACTAAACAAAAGTATTGGGATGGGGTAGCTCAAGGCTCTTCGGTAACAGTGGGTCATACCGGAACAACTTTACCAGATTGGTTAAAGGGGTCTACTGATACTATGGGGTTTATGGCTACCGAAAATTTAGCTCTATCTTCAAGAGCTCATACTAGAACTTATACTCAAGATGAATCTGGTAAAACCGTTTTTATTACCTTTACTCAAGCAGCAGCCTCTCAATCATGGACCTATGGTTGGAGTGTATCACCAACCTCTATACTTTTTGGGGCTACTGGAGGTACCAAAACTTTTTCAGTTACTTCTTACAAGCAAGAATTAAGAAATGGGCATAATTATGGTAACCAAATAGCTTTAACTTATACTAGAGCCAACTCTGGTAGCGTATCTGGAAGCGGTACTTCTGTAACTATGGGTAATAATACCTCTACCAGTACACAAAGCGGTACGGTAACTTTAACACAAGCTGAAACTAATAAGAAGGCAACTATCAGTTGTTCTCAATCAGCAGGTTATAGAACCTATAGTGAAATCACTGCAAGTGGAGGAAGCGTATCCGATATACCTGCCGGTGGAGGAAGTAGAAGTTCATTCTCAAGTATGCCAACTTATTCTCAGACTTGGGGATGGAATGGTTCTACAACTGGAGGAGGCACAATTACAAGCGGTGCTAGCATTAGTTATGGTACTGCAGTTAGTGCAGGTTCTTTGGGAACTACGGTTAAATCTAGAACCCAGGTAGGAACCCTTACTGGTACCTTATCACTAAATGGTAAAACCAAATCTGTAAGTGTACCAGTATACCAGGCAGCAAACGAATTTACTGGGTATACTTATGGCTCTTGGAATGTAACCTTAACTGCAAGTTCTTATACCATCAGTAATACTGGAGGTAGTGTAACTTTGTACCCCAGTGCAAGTAGACCCAGGTATGCTAACTATACCTCAGGTTCAAATACAAGGGATGGCTCTGATAGTGCTACTCCAAGTTTAGGTACCACTGGCATCTCAGGATTTAGTCTATCAGGTACTACACTTAGTGCTTCTGAGAATACCAGTACAAGTAGTAGGTCTATTAGAGTTTTTGCTGATTATGGGGGTGATTTCGATTATGTGGATATCACTCAGGGAGCTGCAAGTGTATCTTATAATTATTATTTTAATTGGGGGAATTCCCCTGGAAGTCAGATTTCTAAATCTATTACTCATCCAGCTTTGGGAAAAACTGAAGAGGTTCCATTCATCTCTTATAAAAAGAAAGTGATAAATGGTACAGAAACCTCTGATATATATCCGGTAGAAGCAAGTCGAAATGTACCGAGTTGGACTACTATTAATATAGTAGATAATGGGCTCTCAGTTAAAACTGATGAGAATACCGTTGAATCCCCAAGGTCTGCCACAGTAACAGTAACTCAATCAGAATCTGGTAAGAAGATAACACTTAATATTAACCAGAGTGCTGCAACTATAACCTATGATTATGTATTTAGTATATCATAGGTTATATACAACACCAGTATTTATGGTACCTATTATACGACCAATCTCGATAATATCATTAATGAGGTATCAATGCAGAAACAGAATGCTTTAAATATTTTAAATAACAAAGCCAAATTTGAGGCAGTTGTTTCTGAATGCGATAATATTCTTGGTTTAATTAATAATCGTTCAGAATCACCTCGTAATCCTGCTCCAGATTTCGAAGAATTTAAGTTATCCATGAATGAGAGGTTAACTAACCAAGAAACCCTTTTATTAAGGATTGCTCAAGAATTGGGATTAGATAAACCTAAACAATAATAAGAATTATGCCAAGTAAGTCGGTTAATATTACACTATCGACTCCAATTGGTCCTCTAGAAATATACGTAGATAAACGAGAACAAGCTCGTGCAAAAAGGTTGATTGCCAAAACTCCAAGTATCTTAACTAAGGGTTATTCGAAAGGTACAGAAAAGTTTGGTAATCAACTTCTTCGTATAGTAAGACGAAGTTTGAATACTGGTGTACCTCCAAGGGGTTCCAGAGTATCTTGGCCACCACATGCTCCTGGTACCATAAAGAAATATGGAGACCATACCATGCTAAATCTTACTGGACAATATGCCAGGTCAGTTACCTTAGTAAAAGGTAAGAAAAGAACTTTCGTTGGTTTACCAATTGGAATCAAGAAGATTACTTATACTGGTAAGACTTCAAGAAAAACTTTGAATCAGATAGCTATCATGTTAGAGTATGGTAGTAGAGGTGGTAAATTACCATCTCGTCCTCTCTGGGCTCCTGCATTTAAGGCTGCTGGTGGAAAAGCTGCCTTACAAAAGGAAATACGTAATGAAGTTAGAAAAGAAATAAGGAGGATTAATAATGGCAGTAGATTTTGAAATATCTTCACTATCAGGAACTGGTACTGCTACCATTCGTGTAAAACCGAAAGCAGTAAATACAGAACAGACCTTAAAAGAGCAGGTCCTCAAGGTAGTAGTTCAGGGTGTAGAAAGGGAAGTAACTCTGATACAACAAAAGGCTGCTCCTACAGTAGAGACCTGGGGAACTTATTTTAGTATCACTCCGGAAACTACTTCCCATACTTTCGATGGTACTAAAAGGGGTGAGACTCTAGAAATAGGGGTATATAGTTACCAACAGAAGTTTATAAATAATGAGCCTCAAGATGAATACCGTGCTGTAGATTGGAAATTAGAAAGCTCATCCGATTGGTTAGAGGTAACTCAAGAAATTGGGGAAGCTAATGCCGCAGGTAAGCTTACTATCAAAACTAAATCTACTAATCAAGATCACAACCCAAGTAACTATAACCCATTAGAAAGAACTACTACGGTTAAGATTATCTCACAGCAAGAACTTAACCCAGAGATAGTTTTAAATATAACTCAATCTCCAGGTACTAGAACTACTAAGTATGGCTTTGAACCAACCCCGAATATACCATTCCCAAATCCTGATCAAAATACTAGTACTGCTCAGATTAGTAATGTAAAGGGTTATCAGTACTACCTTATCAACGGTATTCAAGTTGCTAAATTTATAAAACAATTTAAGATAACCGATATAAGTAAGACAATAGAGGGTCAATTCCCTGGAGGTATTGGTTCAGAACCAATACCCTTTAAAGTATGGCTTACCGATTATCCTTCAAATATTGCTACTCAATGGGTTAGTGAATTAAATTGTGTTGGTCATTTACAAACCATAATGGGTGGTTTTGGAGGTATTCAGGTAACTTATAATGGGTATATTAATGACAATGGCAATCAAAGTGTTCAGTTAAATATTAGATTAGGATTTTTTTAATGGTAAACTCAGAAGAAATAGTAGAAAGAACTTTTTATATCTCTCTACTTAGTACAATGTTGGAAATGGGTCTTACCTTAAACCCAGAAGACTTCTTACCTTTGTCTCAAGAAAACGAAAAAAGATTTCAAGAGGCAATCAAAGGTATGAAGAAGTTTATACCACTTTTTGGTATAGGGAATAATCAAGTAAAAGGCCCAAAGACTCTCCCAAGAATAACCATAGAACTACAAGGTTATTATGCTGGAGATATTGGTGTGAATAAATACATCATTGGTGATAAACTTGAGGATGGTAATTACCAAGCTTCAGAGTTTCCTTATGAAACAAAAGATATTACTATAGATGTACATCTAGTTTCTCAAACACAAGCCGATATGAGGTTGCTACATACAATCTTATATACTGGCTTACCTGCTAGAGGATATGTGAGACCATACTTCAATGACTTAGAGGAATGGGAAAAGGGCAGGCTTGCTCCCACCGGAAACCTATTCATTGAGATTGGTAATTATTATGACCATCCAGATGTAGAACATGGTATACTTGAGAAGGTATACACTTATGTATGTAAAGACGGTATTCTTCCAGAAAAAGCTTTGGGAGAAGGTACTCTTACACCTATCCAGGATATATCAGTTCTTATTGGATTGTTAGAACAAAACGAAAATGAAATGTTAGAGTTAAAAGTACCTAAGGTATAGGTACAATACTCTAGGGTATAAATTAAACAAGTAATTAACTTTAATCACAATAGAATTATGCCAACTTCACCTCACATTGACTTTAAGTTTAAGAACAACAATGTTCTTCAAACTACTCCCATGTTAGGAGTTTCTTGTGTATTGGCTAGAACTACTAAGGGCCCATACGATGACCCATCAGAAATCATCTCTACTTTCTCTCAGTTCCAAAGAATCTATGGTTCTGAAATTGTACCAGATGGTTCTGCATCAAATATCGAAAAGGCTTTGCAGGGTGGTTCTAAGCTTCGTGTTATTCGAGTACCTGGCAAGGGAGCTATTCAAGGTACAGTAACTGCTTCTTCGGCTGCGGCAAGAAAAGCTAAAGATTCAGAAGATGGGATTTCAGTTTCTGCTGTACCCGACTCGGTTATACCCTCTGCTCTGATTACTTTCAAATCAGGTAGTACTACCTATAGTTTTGGATTAATAACCAAGGGATATGGAGATCCCATTGGTAGTGCAGATACTTTCCAGGTTGGTTTTTATAAGCAAGCTAATACCTTGTATTATAAAATCTATTCGGCTAATGGGCAAGTACTTGAACAGGGTCCAGTAATAACCTACAAAACTGCCGATAATAACAATAATACTTCGGTAGATTACCTTGCTCTTAGGGCATTTGCTAAGAACTCGGAATATATTAAGCCGGTACTTACTGCAGGTTCCTCCTCTTTTGAAAACCTAATTAAGTGGCTTACCGATGATATCGACGGTACTAAGAATGCTATCACTATTACCGTTGGAGATGCTGCACCCACCGAAACAGAGAAACTGTTTAAGGGTACTATCGGTAGTGCAGGTATCCCTCCAACTGTCGAATCATGGATTGCTTCACTGGACTTGGTAAGAGACTACACAGACTTCTACCAATTGTTTATTTCACATATCTCTCAACACTTGAAACAAGATTCAGATATATTCAAAGTATACAAGGCTGCTGCTGATATGACAAAAGAACTGATGGAATGGGTACTGTATATCGAAGTTCCCAAACACTTATCCCATTATACTCAAAGTACTCGGGCAAGAGATTACGAAGCTCAGGTTACTTGGGTACAGACTTGCCTTGGTACTGTAGGTAACTCTAAGTACATTGCCTACTTTGGTGGTGGACTTAAGTACTACAACGAAAATGGTAATCTTCAGGATTCCGATGTAGTGGGTACTATTGTTGGTTTGGGAGATGCCTCTGCTACTCAATATGGTCCTTGGAAATCTTTTGCAGGTATGAACCGAGGAGTTATTGGGGATGCAGTTGGTCCAGTATGCCCCAACTATGGTTCTCCTTCTCGATATAACGAACTGAACACCCTTGCTCAGAATTATATCAATGAGATGGTAATCAAAGATACTCCAGATGCAGGTAAGCAAACCATGCTATGGCATTGCTTCTCTTCTCAAGTGAAACAGGATTCTGAAAGATTCCTTTCAATCGTAAGGTTGAATCTCTACTTGAAGAAGTTCCTTCGCCCGGTACTCAACAAGTATATCGAAGAACCAAACGTTTGGAGTACTTGGAAGAGAATCTGGTTGGAGGTTAAACCTACCTTGGATTCTTTGGTAGACGAAGATGCTATGACCGAGTATACCTGGATGGGTGACCAAGATGCAACTTCTTGGGATGACCTTTCGGTTAATAACGAAGCAGATGCTCGTCAGGGTAAGTACCGTGCTATCCTTAAATATAAGGATGTAGTTCCTATGCAAGAGGTAACTATGGAGATTGTAATCGATGCAGCTTCTAAGGCAGTATCAATCGTAGAAACAAGTAATAACTTATAAACTCATAACACAATGGGAGCAAAAGTAAAAAACCCACGGAAGAAATTCTTGTGGAGCATCATGTTCCCCAAACACCCTATCAATACTTATCTATTCCAAAGTTGTACTTTGCCAGATATTGAAATTGACCAGGTTGCTCATGGGGACGTCAATAGAGACGTTAAAACTGCAGGTAGGGTTACTATAGGTAATCTTATTGTAGAGAAACTTATGACTACTGCAGGTTCAGACACATGGCTTCATGATTGGCTTTATGCTTGCCAAGACCACATAGTTGGTGGAGGTTTGGTACCAAGCCAATATTGGGAAACGGCTATTGTAAATGAACTTGCCGAAGATGGAGTCTCGGTTCTTAATACCCACGTCTTCGAAGAGGTATGGCCATGTAAGATTACCGGCTTAGACTTGGACAGAATGGCTTCAGAGAATACCATTGAGTCCATAGAGTTCTCAGTTGGTACTGCAGATAAATACTAATTCCTTAGTCTATTTTCACTAAGATTCGGTGGAGGGGTGGGATTCCTGTGATAGGAGCTCACCCCTTTCTTGTTGTTATACGGAGTACTATGAACATTTGTAAACATTAAATATATCAAATTATGGAATTTAGAACATTTAGATTTACCGGACCTTCTGGTTTCGAATATGAAATCAGAGAACAGAATGGTGCTGATGAAGATATTCTCAGTAACCTTTCAGACATGAAGACTTTGATGAACCTTACCAAGTTCATTGCAGCAATTGTAATTAGAACTACTGCTACCCCTAATGGGAAATTAACCATAGATGATGCCCTTAACTTACCAGTCAATGACCGTTATGCTATTATCTTCAATTCTCGTATCTTCTCTTTGGGAGATGAGGTAGAATTCGAATATGATTGGGGTAAAGAGAATGGTGGTAAGATTACTTATGGCCAAGACCTTCATGAGTTCCTTTTCGATTACGGTACTACTCCAACTGTAGAGGATTTAAATCAGAAGCCAGATGCTATCCCTTATTATCCAGAGGGAGTTAGATTGGTAGACCATGAATACACTCTTTCATCTGGCAAGAGAATTAAATTCGATTGTATGACTGGTAAGGGAGAACAAGAGTTCATGAAGTTGCCTTTGGATAAACAAACTAAGAATGCTCCTCTTCTTTGCCGTAATCTTCACTTAGAGGTTGATGGTAGTTGGGAGAAGGTAGAAAACTTTACTCCGTTTACTGCAAAGGATATGGCTGAGATGAGAAAGCATATCTTATCTATGGACCCTATCTTCAAAGGTGAATCCCATATCACTAATCCAACCACCGGAGAAGAAAGAACTTATCCTATAGTTTGGGCACCGAATTTTTTCTACCTGACGGAAGAGTAATGTTAGAGAGTGATTTTGTTTATATCACCAGAGCCGAGATAGCCTTAGACTATTTCGGCTTTTTACGTCTTCCGTACCGAATAAGGAAAATATTCAAGGAAATGGCCGAGCAATATTATAAACAATTAAAGAAAAGAAAGTAAATTATGAATACCAGTAGGAGTATAGTAGAGGTCGGTGTTGCCATGGTTTTAAAAGACCGATTCTCTCAAGAGGCTGGCAAGATATCTGGGTCATTCAGAACAATGATGAATGATATGAATACCTGGAATAGAGGTATACAGATGTCAGCTTCCAATACAATGGACTTCGGAATGCAGCTCGTAGGGGGAATGGCAAGGGCCTATAAATACTCTGCGGGTGTTCAGAATGAAGTTTGGACTGCTTCGAAAATTGCTGGTGCTACCATTGCAGAACAAAGAGAAATGTTACAATTGGCAAAAGATGTCAATGAGATAACACCTCTTACTGCTTCGGATGTTGCATCAGGACAAAGATACCTGGCTATGGCAGGTAATAAATTCGATGCTATTAAAAAAATGATTGGGCCAGCATCTAAGCTGGCTTCAATCTTTACAATGCCAGTGGGACAGAAAGGTGGTGTAGCTGACTTGATGACCAATATCATGTCAATGTACCAAATCCCAATGGGAGAAGCCGCTAGAGTAACCGATGATTTATATACTGCAGTTACTAATGCAAACATATCTTTAACAGACTTAGCACAGTCCATATCCTATGCAGGAGCAGATATGGCAACTGCTGGAGTAGACCTTCGGCAAACGGCTGCTGCTATTGGTGTATTGGGTGACATGGGTATACAGGGTTCTATGGCAGGTACCTCACTGGCCAATATGATTCGTTACTTACAACTATCCCTTGTTAATCAAAAAAAGAAAGGCTATAACGCTTTAGCAGACCTGGGCTTAAGTCCCGATGAATTCTTCGATGCTCAAGGTAACCTTATAGACCTTTACACTATCTATCAGAAGTTTGCTAAGGCCGCAGTAGATTTACCTTCACGAGTCGAAACACCAACTTTCTTTAATATCTTTGGGGTTCGGGGTAATCGTGGTATGCTCCCAGTACTTCGAGATATGGCTTCTGGTAGAGATAAGATGGGTAAGATACTTGCTACCTATGACCAAAACATTGGGGCAGTAAATCGACTCAATGAAGAACGTCTTAAAACTGATGCAGGTGCAATTGACAAATTCAGATCAAGTATAGAGAACTTAACAGTTACCGCAGGTGCAGCTTTGGGTAGAATCTTTACCCCAGTACTAAATGTGGGTAACTCTATAATCAAAGTAATTAATTCTATCTCAGAAACTTGGGTTGGAAGTTTTGGTCTTAGAGTTGCTGCTACTGGAGTAGTAGTAGGTACTATTGTTGCAGGATTTAATACTGTAAGAGGTATTATTAGGTCTGTAGGATATTTACAGACTATTGCTACTGCTTCTACTGAAGGTATGTCTACGGCAACTGCAAAGACTAATGCTCAGTTTGTTATTATGGAAGCCCATCTAAGGAATATATCTTTCATGATGAGTTCAATAGCTGCTCAAACTTTGGGAATGGGAAAATTTATACCCTTGTCTGGAGGTTTCTTTATGGGTAAGGATAAGAGAGGTAGAGCTTATTATCGGGATTCAATGGGTAGAAGAGTATCTCAAGGTACTGCTCTTGGTGGTACTAATTTAATATCCACAACTGTACGTGAAGGAGGTAAGCAAGCTGGTAAGAAGTTAGCTACTTCTTCAGCTTTGGGTTTAGGAGGTAGACTTATGGGATTACTTGGTGGACCCGTGGGGTTAGCTATTATTATCGGTCTTCCCTTATTAATAGAGGTAGGAAGCAGTCTTATTAAGTCAGTAGATAGGAATACAGAAGCTCAGAGTAAAGAAGACCCATCTGCAATCAGGGCTCAGAATGAAGAAAGGTTCTTGAATGCAATGAGAGCAGCTATTAGAGATGGATTAAAAGATGGTAAGATTAACATCAGTGTAGATGGTGAGATATTGGGAGATTATTCTTTGGGTTCTCAGCAAGATTATACTGGTGTAGCATTAGGATTATAAAATTAAAAACACTATGGCTAGAGTATTAAATAAAGCAGCAGGTAAGGTTGTTGAAAAGTACAATGACCTTACAAGAGATACAGCAGGTGTTCTTACTGGCCCCTTAAATAAACTATGGAGAGCTCGGATATTACTCAATCGAACTCTTTCTACTCTTCCCAAAGATGATGCTCCAAAGGGTAAACTCTATACTCCCAATGGGGTAATGGGAGAAGCTCAGATATCCTCTAAGAACCCTATTCTAAACAAACAACTCCAGACTAAATGGAGGATGGAATTACAATTCCCGAGATTAGAGGAGAGTGAGGGAGTAGACCCAGCAAAGGGAAATAAGAATACTACTAATTACAGAAACTTTGAGGCTAAAGCAGATGTTATATATCAGAATGAGGTAAGGATATATAACATGACTGTTAACCCTACTCAATATATTACCCTACAGAATAGACCTCCAGAGTTGGACTTCAGAGGAGAAACTACATGGGCAACCATTAAATCCATGGGACGTAATGTACCAATGTATCACTTTACTGGAGCTGAAGATATTATTCAATTCAATGTGTCTTGGTACTGTAATGACCCCGAAAATCCTGAGGAGGTAATTAATAAATGTAGATTATTAGAGGCCTGGACTAAAGCTAATGGTTATCAGACAGCTCCGCCCATTGTTAAGATTGAGTGGGGGGATTCCGGTATATTTGATAATCACAACTACATTCTTACTTCAGCAACCTATACTCTGAAGAACTTCCAGAATGGTTATAGAGTAAGGGTACCGGGAAAGCCAGCTACTTTTGGTAATGGTAGGTTATTGCCTGCAGCAGCAACTCAAGAATTGATTTTCAAGAGAGTAAGTGCATATAACTTATCCTATGGGGATTTTATAAATTCCGATTCACTTAAAAAGACAGGAGGTATTAAATATGATTGATGTTAACCAATATCTAATAGGAGCTAGTCCTTATAATAATGCCTATGCTCTAAATTACGGAGATGGTGATTACTCTTTAGAAGCTCCAGTAGTTTCTGTACCTTCATCCTCAAACGATATTCAACATACCGTTAAGGATGGGGAGACTTTACAGAATATAGCCTATAGATATTATGGTGATTCTGGTAAATGGTATCTTATTGCAGAAGCTAATGGTATACTAAATCCTTTTAAAGAGGTAGAAAGTGGAACACTTATAAGAATCCCAGTTTATGGCAGCTAAACAAAAACCTATATTATATAATGGAATGGGCCAACCATATTTGGCTCTATTCGATTTTAGAGGTATGCCGATAATGAATCCTATTACTGGTATACCTCTTGGAGCTTATATTAGTACCTGGAATTATAGGTATGATGAAGAAAAAGAAAATCTTGCTACAATTACATTTGATACTGGAGATCCAGATACTGTAGACATAGAGGCTTTACAAGAAGGTAGTGTGATATGCTTACAGTGGGGATACATATACCCAGACGGTCAATTCATATCGGGTCCAATTAAAACTATCAAGGTTAGGGACTTTGAGGCAAAGTTTGATTCTACTGGTACCCATGTAACTATCAAGTGTATAGACTCTATTGGTGATTTAAGATATCAGCCACCATACAATTTCTCTGAAGCTTCAGAGAACAGCTTATCTTCGTATTTAGATGGTGGTTGTGATAATGGTGTAGGTGTAATCATAGAAATCTTTCAGTAATGGAACAACGAATAATAAGTAATAAAGTATATGAGTCACTACAGGTACCCACAGAGAATACTCGTACTACTACTGGAAAGGTGCTTTATGCTAATAGGTACAGTGGAGTAGCAGAAGTGGCTATGCCAGAAGATTTGAAGGCTCTAATTAATAGTGACTTTGGGTTAGTTGGCAAGAATATCTTAGTTCAATTAGAACAGAAGATGAGGGGTTATACTAATGGTCCTTGGTACATAGATTCAAGAGATAATGTTATTTATATACACAATAGGAAATTCCACGAAGAACCAGTAACCGTTTATACTTATCATGGTGAGAATGGAGAAGTACTCAGTGTTCAATTCTCTACTCAAAAAGTGACTAAGAGAGTTAAGGCTACACTCTCTCCTACTATTAATCCAGAGAGTAAAGACTTAGAAGTATTAAGCACTGGGATTGATGATACCGAAAAATTACCGGAGATAGTAGCTAATGAGAATAATGGGGTATATTATAAGAATTGGCATACTTCAGTAGGTAAATATGGGGCTGAAAATAATCCTCAAGATATACCAACTATTATGCAGATGAGGATAAATCATACCTTAAAGACTGACCCTAACTTAATAGCTGCATTTGAAGCTAGGAAACAATTGAATGATAAATGGAATCAGGATGTAGCCGAATATTCTGCTTCTAATCCCGCCGAAGCATATAGACAAGGTAAGGAAAAATTCCTTAATGAACTTAGTACAGACCAGGTAAGAAGTATCATAAACAAAACCATTCAAAGGGAAGAATTTCCTGCTGATAGACGGGCAGCTTTAAATGCAGCTCTTAAGAATATAGTTAATGGTAAGACATTAGATGAAGATATATACAATATCCTCAAGAACGAAAGATACCTTTTTGAGGGCAAAGAACAAATGGAATACATGGTCATAGAAGACCTGGACCCAAGAGACTTTGACCCAGAGCATACCCCTAAGGGTGGAGCTAATGCTTGGGGACTAGAAGACGAAGAAAGTGTTTATCGAGGTATATCCGCATTAAAGAAAGGTCCCTATACTGCGGTGATTGATGACACTCCAGTTATCAAATATAAAAACCCATTAAACCCAAGTCTTGGTGTCTTCAGTGTTACAGTAAAAGTCCAACATTGGAAAAAGGCTAATGTTGAAATACCCCTGTACAAACTTTACCATAATCTATTCAGTAGATACGGTGGAATAGATAAGTGGGCATGGGCAGCTAATGCTAATGCTAATGGAGGTTTAAAGCATACTGAGAGTAAACTAGTTTGTCAGATGCAAGTTGTTGGAAGACCATTACTAGCTTCTTCTCAGGTATTAATCTTGGAGAATGTTGGTAAACGGTGGTCTGGTCCTTGGTATATAAAACAATGTACCCACTCTATGGACGCAGGTCAGGGATATGTAACTAATTTAGAGCTAGTGAAGAACTCAAGTAGAGCTGGTTCTACTACTTCTAAAACTGGTTTGTCTACTCAAACCGTTGTAGCTAATGATGCTAAAGCTAATGCTATAACTTCTAAGGGTAAAGATAAGAAGGCTTTAAGTAATATCAATGAATTAGATTTGAGTTGGACTTATAATGAGGTTGCCTATTTCATTGAATCTGGTATTATGGATAAGGAAGGAAATGTATTAGATGTTAAACGTAGGGATGAAATGGCTCGGAAGAAGGCTTATTATACAGAGGTGTTGGCTAAGACTCCAATCGAGAAAGCCGAAGGTATAGCTGTAAGTTCTGGTAGTTTAACTACTTCTTCGGGTAAGGTAATACCCGGAAAAATAACCATTAAGGATATTCAAGTACCTGATGATTATTGGGTTAAATTCGATTATATGGAAGTAGCCATAAAGAGATTTAAGGAATATATCAAGAATAAGGAAGCGAGGTAATTATGGGCTATGAAACTGCAAAGATAATAACAGAAGAAGGATTAGAGGGTCTTGGAAGATATTATTCTATTTATCGGGGGATAGTTGTTGATAATAATGATACCGAAAAGAAGATGAATAGGGTAAAAGTATGTATACCAGAAGTAATGGGAGGTACCTTTGCTTGGGCTTTACCGAAAGGACAACATGGTTCAATAAGTAGTGGATTTAAGTTCTTAGCTCCTAAGGTAGGAGATATAGTATTCATTACTTTTGAATTTGGTGATCCTACTAAACCCTTATGGGAATATCATGGTTGGAGTATGAATCAAGTACCCCAACCCTTGGATGGCCCCAATAAGATGGGGATAGTTACTCCAGAAGGCAATCTCATTGTAATAGACGATGATAATGGGAAACTAAATCTTTATTTTAATGGAGATATCTCAGTTTATTCTGAATCTAATGTAGTGGTATCAGCTAATAAGGATATCAATGTATCTTCAGGTGATACCGTTATACTAAATACGGGAGAAAACCATGGGTTAATCAATATTGCTCAATTAACCGAAAAACTAAATCAAACTATCCAAGAACTAGAACAACTTCGCAGTATGTTCAATTCTCATGTACACTCAGGTGTAACTACTGGACCAGGTTCTTCAGGTCCTACAGTAACTCAAGTAACTAAACCTTTCTCACAATTCGTTGTAGACGATTATGAGGATAAAACCTGCATACACTAATGGAAAAGAATTACTTTACAGACTTAGTTGGTATAGGTGTAACTTACCCTATTCAACTTACAACCAATGAAAATGGGGAAAGAGGTTGGTACCCAGTGAACGGAGATTTCAAACTTATCAGGGATAATATAAGTTCAATATTATACTACATGATAGGTCAGAGATTTCGACAGGAAAACTTTGGTAGTAAACTATGGCAATGTATTGAGGAACCAAACTCACAAGCCCTAAGTTTTATAATTAAAGAGTTTTTAAAACAAGCCATAGGTGCTTGGGAACAGAGAATAACCTTCCAAAGTATCACAGTTACTAGAGTTGATGCAAAAATACATATAGAAGTATCTTATGTAGTAAATGGGACAAATTCTAGTCAGTACCTCGATATCACCTATGACAGTTCGGATAATTCATTAAATACACAATAATATGGGAATCACAAATAAATGGCTTAACCCATACCAGAGGTCTTATCAACAGATTAAGGCCAAGCTGGTTGAATCCCTTATGGGACTCAAAGACCCTCAAGGTCAGAAACTCATAACGGATTATTCGGAGGGTAATATCTTAATTATCATCCTCTCATTGTTTGCGGCAATTGCCGAAGTACTTCATTACTACGTAGATAACATGGCAAGGGAAACTTTCCTATCTACTGCAAGGAGATATGATTCGGTAGTTAAACATGGGGCATTGGTAGATTACCATGCTCGGGCAGCGATTGCAGCTACCGTAGATGTAATCTTATCCAGAAGCATTACGGGTAATTCTATTGGTGCTAAATTAACTATACCTCAGGGTACTCTGTTTACAGATTCCAGTGGTAATTCTTGGTTATCTGCTAGAGATGTAATTTGGTATTCGAATGTAACTACTTGTAAGGTACCCATCATACAACATGAAAGGTATACTGCAAGTGCTCTTAATAATATGGTAATACCCACTGGAGATAGGGTTATAATTCATCTTGGTACTCTACCCAATGGTAAGTATTATGAACAAGGCTCTATGTCATTACAGATAGGTGGGGAAACTTGGGTATTAGTAGATACATTTGCAAAATCCAAACCCACAGATAAGCATTTCATGGTTTCAGTAGATGAGGCACTTAATCCTTATATAATGTTTGGGGATGGTACCTTTGGTAAGAAGCCTGCAGCAGGAGCAAAGATAACCAATGTAGTATTCTATTTAACCAATGGTACTCAGGGTAATGTAAAGAGTAATACCATTACATCGGTACCTTCAGTAATATCTTCCTCAATTACGGATGCTACTGTAAGTAATGCTTATGATGCTGGAGGCGGTTCAAACTACGAAAACTTTACCATGCTCAAGGAACACATACCTTTGAGTGTAAAGACTTTGGGAGTAGCAATTACCAAAGAGGATTTCGAAAGTTTAGCCATGTTGGTTGATGGGGTAAACAAAGCTAAAGCCGATTATGAATGCGGTAGAAAGCTTACAGTATATATTAGCCCCGATGGTGGAGCTGTTGCTTCTTCTGAATTAATCAATAGGGTATACAATCTATTATCTCAAAGAGCTCCTATGACCACATGGTTAAAGGTTAAATCTGCAGGTAAGGTTCAGATTATTCTAGAGATGGGAGTTACTGGTAAGAAGTCTTATAAGACTCCCGAGATACAAACTCAAATTCTTACAGCATTATACAATGCCTATTCTCCAGAGCAAGCTCAGATAGGAGGAAGCGTAAGGTTATCAGATATCTATGCCTTAATAGATAACTTATCAACAGTAGATTACCTTCACCTTACTAAGTTCTATATTAAACCTTGGCCTACTACCCTCTATGGTAATAAGGAACTAAACCTGGGCCAGTTTAAATTAAACAAGGCAAAGGGTTCTATGACCTACTACATAACCTTCAATTCCTCAACTACCTTTACTGTACGTTCGGTATCAAATGGTTATGTAACTACTGGTACTGTAGGTAATTCTATACAGGTAATAGATAAGGCTAATGGCTTTGACTTCTCTTTGGATATTCAGAACAATAATTATCAGTCTGGTTACAGATATTCTATTACGGTATCAGAACCTAACCATGACTATGAAGACCCCGGTTTTAATTTACCAGTATTCGAAAATGCTTCACAATTGACTTTAACCGTAAAAGAAATTGTATAATGATAAACCTCAAAAATCTAATCGACTTTTTGCCATTCGAGTATAAAGCTCAAGATACATATAAGGTAAATGGCAAAGGCATCTTAGAGAGGTTTCTAGAAATTTGTGGAGAGCATTTTGAAGATTACATTACAAAGGATATTGAGAATATCTTGGACATTATCGATATAGATAAGGCTCCGGATATGTATCTCAATTTCCTTTGGCAATTCCTCGGAGAAATGCCCTTTGCTTATGGGAACACTATAGATGCACAGAAATGGGCAGAGTACTTTAATGGGTTCTACTCCGATGATAAACTCCAAGAGTTATCTAAGCTTTGGATAATACCAAAGGAGGGACCCTTTACTTTAACCAGTACTCAAGTAAGAAACATCCTGAAGTATTCAATATCTCTTTTTAAAATAAGAGGTACCTCTGAGTTCTTCGAAATAATGATGAGGCTGTATGGGTTAACCTGCGTAGTAACTGACCCTGCAAAAGCAGATAGCTATGATGGTTGGGTAAAAGGTAATCCGCACTTTGACCAGTATTACCATTATGACGATAAGTATACCTATGATAATACTTTCGATTGTTCTCAATGTATACCGGTAACCTTTAGACTTACCGGTCATGGATATACTTCGAACTCGGCAGCTTTTAGAAAATTTAGAGAAGCCGTAGAGGCTTTCTTTAAAAGATTCATACCCTATCATGTATCTTTCGATATTCAATATGGGTTTACCGTAAATGATGGGTATACAATTAAAGCCGAGTTAGTAAATCCAGACCAACCCAATTTGATTACTTCTGAAGTATATGAAGTACCAGTGAGGGTAACAGTAACTTCAGATTGGGTAAATGCTGACTTAAGGTACCAGATATCCAGTGATAACGTAAACTGGGGTTACACCAAACATGAAAGTGGTTCTATCTTTAACATACCCAGGGCAGGTACTTATTATTTTAGAAGTGTGGGAGACCCTACTAAGGTAACCCAAATCACCGTTAATCAAGAATCCTATAATCGAGTATATTCTATTACTTGCGACCCAATTACTGGAAAGATAACTCCTACTAACCTAAAAGTAAGTACAGTAGTAAGGGCAAACGTATCCTATAAGGGTACCGTGAAAATCTGTAATGTACGATTATCCGGTACCCTTATAGTGAAAGTCTCTGGCTCAACTTGGGAATTTTCAGAGCCTGGTACCTACATCTTTGAGATTGTAGAGTTCCCAGTAAAGCAAACTTCATTTGTTGTAACTCGAGAAGAGATTACATATAAGGTAAGATGTACACCTTCTGAATTTAGAGTTGGGGATAAGCAAAGTATCAAGGATGCTACTACCACTCTTACCATCGAATCGAATTACCCAGAATCATTTACTGATGAACTATATTGTAAGCTAATTGGTGATACTAAGTTGTTTAAGAACGGGGATAAGTTTACTGCTAATAGTTATGGTAATTATAAGTTTAAATGTACACTGGATAAAAGGGAAACAGATGAAGGTGTAGGTATATTCGAAGTAGTATCTGGTAAGACTGCAGTATATAGAATTACTGTTAGCCCACCAACAGTTACATTATTCAATGGCTCTGCAAAAGCTACAGTAAAGATACAACGTATTTCTGGTAATGGGGGTGATTATAGAGTAAGGGTAATTGAAACTGGGGAAACCTTTAATGCTCAGAATGGTTATGTATATACTGCAAATAGGGCAGGGACTTATACCTTCCAGTCTGTAGCTTACCCTACTGCTAAGACTACTTTGGTAGTTAATAATTCTCCAGTAGTATATCAGAATAAATTAAAGATAGTACCTTCGGATGCTACAGACAGTCATTGGAAAGAACCCAACTGGGCATTACCAGAAGACCAGATAGATGATACTTATGCAGTATACCAATTACTGGATGAAAAGTCTGCTTGTAAGTTCCATCTTGAGGAAATGAAAAATGGGGTTAATGTAAGTGGTACTGCTACTTGTGATGAGAATGGGGAAACCTATAACCTTGATGAAGAGATTACTCTTACCAAGGCTGGGACTTATACCTTTGTAGCGGATGATGGTTCTTCTTTAAGATGCCAAGTAATATTAGAAGATTATCCTACAATCATCGAGGTTTCTTGTACTCCCCCTTATGCAGAATTAAAGGGGAATGTTAAACAGGTATCTACTTTAATCAAGTGTACTTCTAATAAACCAGACTTCGATAGTCGAATAAGGGAAGTTGGTAAAGTAACTACTTATGACGCAGGTGGTGCTGGTTATGAATTTGTAACTGCACAAGCTGGAGAGTATATATTCGAATCAGTGGTAGATACTTCGAAGAGAACTAAGTTCACCGTAGTAGATGCAGACCTTTTAAGTGTTAGTCCTCAAAAGTTAGAATGGGAACATGATGACCTCTCAGAGAAAACATTTACCATTACAACTTACAGTAATCAATCTTGGCAAATAGTAGAACAATGATAAATTCAACAATCGATAGAGTAACAGAGACCACAACTCAGCCTTTATTCAAGACATTCACTGTGGGTATATTTGGAGAGTGTACACAAATCTTGTATGATTTGAGATGGATGATAATTCTTGCAATAATTCTAATCCTATCAGATTTATGGTTTGGGTTATCGGCAAGTAGGTTACAGAAAATCGAAATTCGAAAATCTAGAGCTGGAAGAAGAACTCTAAACAAAATAGTAGATTATATCTGTTATGTTCTACTTGGTGCTGTACTTGGTAAAGCTATTGGAGAACCCTATGGGATGAACCCAATAGTGGTATCAATAACGGTTATGGTAATATGCTACTGTTTCGAAGTGGATAGTATATATGGACATATCTGTGAAATACATGGTATTAAGAAACGGTACAGTATATGGAGAATACTCTTTAAATTGTTAACCCTCAAGTTCAAGGATGTAGGTGAAGCATTTAAAGATATGTCAGAACAGAAAAATCAATTTAAAAATACTAAGGACAATGAAGACGTACTTTAAGTATGAAGGTATTATTAAATCAAAGGAAGCAGCAGAAGCAATTGCTGCTCCTTCTGGTTTAGGACCATTCTGTGGATTTGGCTCAGCTACCATAAATGGTAACAAGTTAGTGGTATCTCCTCAGGGAGTTGCTGGAAGTAAGTATGCCAATGTAATCAAGGATAGGATTATGGCAAGGTATATGGCAAAGGCTTCGGAAGATGGAGAATTGCCAGACGTGAACTTTGGATGTATTTCAAGAGATGGGTATGTATTTATATCCGATGAACAAACGATTACTATTGAGAACATCCAAGGTACCCAAGGTTCAACAGAAGAAGTATTACTCTTTGCAGTACATACTACTATTTCTGAACCAGTAGATAATCCAGTAGACTTTGTAGCTTATTGGAATGAATCCTCCGAAAGCTTCTACACATTGTTCAAAAAGTCTCTGGATATTTATTATCCGATTGCCGAAGAGAATCGTACACCGGATATCATTAATAATGATGTATATTCTAATTACGATATGACCTATAGCAATCTTCTAGAGATGGTAGAGAGTGCTTGCCCTTATTACTCTAATAATAAAACTTCCGTTGTTCTTATCGGAGTATATGGTAAGGGTACTGATGCAATGACCAAACGAAATGAGAACTTTGCTATCGTACCCTATCAGGGTAAGTTCCAAGAAATCCCTTATACTACTGCTGCCCAGAGTATGATGAAGGAATCAGTGAAAAGAGTAGAACAGATAAATTCAGGCTTTCCAGTAGTAGATGAATCGGGTACTAAGTTAAATATCAAGCAATACATTGATAGTCAGATTGAGGCTATCAGAAAAGAATTCGCTGAATCTCTGAATACTGCTAACTTACCAATAGGTTCTATTATTCTTTGGGAAACCGATGTAATACCCGATGGTTGGGCAGAATATACTAAGGCAGCTGGTAGAATAGTTATTGGTTACCAAGCTGGAGGAGTTCAGATTGGAGATGAAGTAATGCTACAGAATGTCGGAGATTACTATACACCCACTAAGGGTAACTTCTTAATCTCAATTAAAGGTGATGACCTTCCTAAGCATAGGCATGCTCTTGGTGTATCTAAAGGTAAACAAGATGATGCCAATAACTGGGAGAACGTTCGTCCTCAATCTTTCTTTAATAGGGAGACGGGATTGAATGGAGATTTCGGTAGAGGGACTCCTACCAAGGGTATTCAAGATGGTGCTATCGTAGTAAGCTGGAACCTATTAGGGGAAGCTTTCTTACAAGAAACTTCGGTAGAAACTTTGGATATTGAAAAATTGCCACCGACTATTACATTACGATATATCCAAAAAATATCATCATAAAGTTGTTATTAGTTATTTAGTAGTATTAAAACTCATGTGTATTGTTTAAGAGTAAACATTTGTTTACAATCTGTGTTTTGCGTAGTAAAAATTAATTAGGGAGGGGGCGTTGGGAAACGCCCCTTTTCTTTTGTGTTAATACTTAAGTTCTTCTTTAGCTCGGTCTTCCCAATATTGTATATCTTGTCTAAGTTCTGATATATATCTCATAGATTCATTAGTCTTAGGCATTTCGAAAAATTCGATAAGCATTATATTAGTTATTCGAGTACTATTTTCAAGCCTTTCCTTGATAAAAGGGGGAGGAGTAATTAATACCTCAAACAAAAGATAGGCATCTGGAGAAAGCTTATCCTTCATATAAGTATACATCATATCAAGCATTTCTGATTTAGCTTTCTCTTCTTCGGTATCATCCTCTAATTCTTTGTCATTGTCGAATAAGTCATCAAGTTTAAAGAGGCTTTGATTATACTCTGCTTGTTCTCCGTATGCAGAACGAAGCAATTTGTTTTTGAATGTACTAAGTGATGCAAGGATTCTTGCTTTAAGATGTTCTTCAGTACATTCACCATAGTATTTGTTGAAAACAAATAACATCTTATCCCAGAAATAAGATTGGATAATATCCGGTGTAAGATTAAACCGTTTATAATCAATCTGACGGGTAAGATTTCTGATTACTGGCTTACAGACTTTATAAAGTCTGTTGAATGTAGCTTCATCATATTCCTGCATAGGTTTTAATCTATGAAGCTCTGAACCGTTATTTCCTTTACTTTTTCCCATGTTTTTAAATATTCGTTATGCAAATATAAGTATTTTTTTCTTATATAAAATAATAATATTAAATATTCGGGAGCTTAAGGTAGTGGATTAGTAGTTTCTAGATAGATGTCAACATACTTAGAACTATCTCGGTACTATCAAAATCTATTAGTTTATATAATATTGCAATATAGATATGAAGAAATTTAAAGACAACATCAAGTTCAGTTTTTCTCCTGAGTTTCAGTTCGAGATACTCAGGTTTGTTTTAAAAGATAAGGAAGGAGGATTAGTACTCAAAAGGATTAAATCCAATTACCTGGTTCTCATAGAACACTCCCTTATCTTCGAGGGTATATCAAAATATTTTAAGAAGCAAGGCAGAATGCCCTCCGAGAATATCTTAAAGGAAGTATTAAAAGAGTTACTAGAATCCAAAACCTATGTGGATTTGGTAACTAAGGATGATATACCCAATATCAATAAACTAATAAGTAATCTCTATCATATACCACTATCGGATTCTGATTACATAAAAGAAAAGATATATCAGTTCTCTACCTATGTTGAGATGAAGAACTTAAATGATTCTTTTGATTTGGATAACTTCGAACAATACGAAGAATATTCGAGGAAGATTGAAAAGGTAATTCAGAAAAGTAAACCTAAGAAAGAGGATGAACCCCTATATATGATTCGAGATATTACCGAGAGACAGTTTAGAAGGCAATCAGAACCTTCAGTATTACCATGCCCATTTAGGCAATTGAATGATTTAACCAATGCAGGAGGTTATCCAGAACATTCGGTTAATGTGATATTGGATAAACCTAAAGCAAAGAAAACATTCTTCATGGTAAATCTTGCAAGAGGTTATCTTAGAATGAAGAAGTCTGTATTATATATTGATACAGAAAATGGTCAAGAACAAATTATGGACCGTTTCATTCAATCAAGTATTAATAAAACTAAGAAGGAATTATACTCGGGTGAATATGATAAACTTGAGGCAAAGCATTTAAGGAAACTTGCAAGGTTTGGAGTTGAATTAGTAGTTGAGCGTGTACCAGCGATGATTACTAATACCACTTATATAAGAGAGAAGATAATTCAACTCCGTAATCAAGGAATTGATATTAAAGTTCTTATGGTTGACTACGCTGGTAAGCTTGCATCAATAGCGGGTGATAGGGAAGATTTCGAAAGGATATCTAATGTATACGTAGACCTTCAGAATCTGGCAGAAGAATTACATTTAGATATTATATGGACTGCCCATCACATTACTCGTGAAGGTAAAAAGCATAGGCTTACTAGATACGATGAGAATGATATCTCTGGTTCAATTGCCATTGTTCGTAATGCCCAGGTTATCATGGGTCTTAACTCTACTGAGCAAGAAGAAAAAGATAATATTCTTCGAGCTGAGATAGTAGTACAAAGGGATGGTCTTCCTTCCGGTAGAGCATTATTCAAATGCGATGTCGAAAGGCAAAGATGTACGGAATTTACAAGGGAACAACGTAAACAATATGATGAAGTGTATTCTGGAGTATTAGATTCTATGATGAAGAGTTCTAAAGATAATCCCTCTGCAAATAAAGAAAAGTATGAGAAGAAATCAGGCGATATCTAAAAGAAAGTTAATCTCTAATATAGTAGGGTGGCCAGATTATTATATTTCTAAGAGAAGTAGGTTATATAGATACTACCCTAAAAGAAAAGTATGGATGTTATTAAAAGGTACCCTCAATCGGGGTAGGATATACCATATATTAAGAGATAGTAATAAACATAAAAGGATTCAGGCTTCTAGATTGGTAGCCTTAGCTTGGGTACCTAATCCCGAAAATAAACCTCATGTATGTCATAAAGATAATAACCCTTGCAATAATATACATACCATTCTTTATTGGGGTACCCCAATAAAGAATTGGGAGAAAAGTATAAGCTAAGTAAAGCTAGTATTAGTCACTACTTAAATAGAAGTTTATGAAAATAACAAATCAGTTTAAATCTAGACTAAGGACATACTTTATTAAACGATTGGGAGGTTACGATTACCGGCATGGCTGGATGCGTATACCAACTTGTCCCTATTGTGGGAGAGAACATAAGTTGGGAGTTAACCTTTCTATGTATAGAACCAATTGTTTTAGATGTAATGCCCATCCTTCTCCTGCTCAACTAATAATGGACATAGAAGGATTTACTGAGTACCCTGAACTAATTAATTTTTTGAACAATGGACAATTTGATGAACTACAGTTTAAGGAAGAGAAAATCGAACTTGCCGAAAGTAAGCCCGTATATCTCCCAGATGGATTTAGAAATATTTCGCTCGGAGACAGCCAACTTGCAAAAAGCATTCGGGGATATATCAAGAAACGCGGATTTAGCCTCGAGAAGTTTTCAAGATATGGTATCGGCTATGGAACAATGGGTACGACATATGGGTACCTTATCATCCCGTTTTATTATCGAGGACAACTTAGGTATTACAATGCTCGAAATGTTATCGGCAAAGGGCCCAGATATAATAACCCAGACAAAGACATCACCGGTTTGGGAAAACAATTTATCATCTTTAATCATGATGCGTTGGAGATGTATCGGTCGGTATTCATTTGCGAGGGAGCACTTAATGCTCTCACAATGGGCGATAGAGGAATTGCCACAATGGGCAAAGCTATTAGTCAGTACCAAATCAATGAATTACTTAAATCCCAATGCGAAAGATATATTATCCTTTTAGACCCCGATGCCAGGTCTTATGCTGTTAATCTCGCACTTAAATTAGTAGCTTATAAAAAAGTCAAGGTAGTATTTCTTCCAGAGGGTTTTGATGTAAATGATTTGGGGAAGAAACAAACACTTAAGCTAGTATATCAAACAAGGTATCAAAGTTATCAAGAACTGATTCAAATCAGAAACTCTTTGGAGTAAGGAGTTCCTATTATATTATAAAATAATATATTAATAACATGAATATAAAAAATCGAATTAAGGTATCCATATCAAATATACCTAAAGCTGTCAAACCCATTCCGGGTATTCAAGATTCTTTAATTACTCGTTCTGGTAGAGTATTTTTGAAAGAACGGGGTGTTTGGTATGAAATAATACCTAAGATTAATAAAGGTAGGTTAAGTCGTATCTTGTTATTACACCCAAATACCATTAATAGAGTACTTAATAAACCTCAGGATTATGAATACTAAACGTTCCCCATCTATCCATATAACTAAGTCTCAATTTGAGGAAATACTAAATACTTTAGAGGTAAATAATTTCCCAGTTGAGGCTTTTTTTGTTATTGCCCGAAAGGAGGCAATAAATCATAGAGCAGTCTTAGTTTCTAACAATAAGAATACTAAGCGAGTTAATAACATTTTACTAGCATCTAAGGGGGATGCTGCCCTTGTTGCTGATATTTTATACGCAACTCGTATAAAGTTAAAGCATAGGGGAGTTCGTAAAATAAATGAAAGTAATTCTCGAGAATGGGCAAATTGTAAAAAGCTTGCAGAAGTATGTAATACCTTTTGTGAAGATTTTAAACTTGATACCAGGGAAGGTTTTATCAAGTATATAGAGACTGGACTAAAAAGGATGACTGATTATAGGAATGTTATGCAAAGGTTAATATCTATGCAGGATAACATTACTAATCAAGTAGATGCCGAGATAGAACTCAAGGAAGATAAAGACCCAGGCTTTACCAAAGATATCCATGATGAATTTATAAAAAGAGTTGCTAGTGTTACTGGTATATATGAATCTTATGAACATCAGCCAGAGAAATATGTTCACTTCCTTAGGATTCATAATCTAATGGATGAAAAGGATTGGGATGTATTTCAATTTTTGGATGCCCAGTTCGAAGCCCTTGCTTGGTGTAATGGATTACCAGAACCAAGTCAGATGTATAATGATAAGGCTATCGAAAGATATAATAAATACCTATATAAAAATAAAAATAAACGAACCTTAGACGAGCCTCAAGTAGATGGGAGTCTTTGGGATTCTATAAACAACTGAGAGATACTAAATTTAAAATAAGAAAATGATATGAAAGGTTTACAATTTTTCGGAAACAGAGTAGAGGATGCAGCTAATGCTTTTATAGATGTCCTCAAGTATTCAGACCAATCCGTGGATTATCCAGATTTTAAGGATATCGAACCATGGCCTGATGAGATAATTAATATGTTCTATGTGATTTGGAAGAATGCCAAGTTCTCAGAACTAAGTGCCATCATCATGTATACCCAACAGTCTTCTAGATTTGAAGAAATATCCGAATTGATGTTGGGTATTGGTTTGGTAGAGATGAGACACCTTGATAAGATATCGGACTTTTTACAAAAGGCAGATCCCTATGAGGATTACTCTACCATGAATATTAATCCTACGATTGAGATTGGTTCTACTTGGGAACAAGCTTTAAAGATTGCTTTGAATTCCGAGATAGAAACTATTGGTCACTACAAGAAAACCCAAAGAGCAATTGGTCAATACGAGGAACGTCCAGATTACGATGATGTGAATTATTTCCTTGAGAAATTGATTGCCGATGAGGAACATCATATCAAACTTCTTAAGGAAGCAATGGGCATGGATAAAGCCACTAAGGGTGTAACGGTAATTATCAAATGAGCAAGATAATAATCCAGAATGGGAATATGTGCGAACTTGACTTACCTCTTAAGTTCGCACAGAAACTTTATAATGAGTTTGCCATTCGACATCCGAATGCTTTCTATTTACGTACAAGGCAAAGAGGTATGCAGAATTGGGACGGTAAGATTCATTACATCACCAAGACTGGGCAATTTAAAATAGGTTTACTTCCCAAGGTATACGATATGTGTATTGAGATGGGGATTAAACCTAAAGTTGTAGATATGAGACAACCCTTACCTAAAGTCAGTAAAGTAGTTACGAATATAGGTAAATATAAATTAAGACCCGAGCAAGAGAAAGCTGTTAAGGCAGTTATCAATAATAAGATAGGGAATACCCCTTTTCATATTGGTGTATTAGATTACACGGTTAATGCCGGTAAAACTCTTATCATGTCGTCTTTATATTTAACCTATAAGAAGCAGTTAAAGACTTTGCTAATAACTAATGACTCGGATTGGTTAAACCAAGCTAGAGAAGAATTTAAGCAATATCTACCCGGAGAGGATATCACTTTTGTTCAAGGCAAAGTTTTAAACTGGAGTAACTTCACAATAGGTATGGTTCAATCTATTTCTCGTAATATGAGGTTCTATCAAAAGGAATTATCTCAAATAGATATGGTACTTGTGGATGAGGCTGACCAGGGAGGTAGTAAGCAATATCAGAATGTAATCACCCGACTGTTTAATACCAGAATTCGTATAGGGTTATCTGGTACCATTTATATGAGTAAACTTGCTAAGGATAAGGTCAAGAACATGAACCTAGAATGTTTCTTTGGTAAAGTGATTGCTGAGTTTAAACTTAAGGATTCCATCAAGAAGGGTTACTCAACTAAAACTATCGTAAAGATGGTACCCGGTAAACCTTGGTATGGTAATTGGGAATCTGATTGTATATCCTATAAGGAGATATATGATGATTCTATTACCGAAAATAATACCGCGTGGACCATGGCTTATAATCGATTACGATGGAATATTAATCAAGGTAGATATCCTGCTCTTGTAGTATGCAAGCATATTGCACATTGTGAAAATCTATATAAGTTCTTTAAAAAGAAACTGGGCGATGCCTATAATATTGCCTACGTGCATGTTAATACTCCCTCTAAGTTAAGACAACAAATAATGAGGGATTTTAGGGAAGGCAAAATAGATATCCTGGTATCAACTACAATCATTGCTCGAGGTAAAAACTTTCCTAAGCTTAGGTATTTACTTAATGCAGCAAGCATGGATAGTCAGGAAAAATCTATTCAGTTCCTTGGTCGTTTGGTAAGAACCGATAAATCGAAAAAGAAAGTGTACCTTGACGATCTTCATTATCCAGGTAATTATTTAGATAGACATGGTAAGCATAGGAAGCAATATTATCAGAGACAAGAACTGAAAGTAATATTGTTAGATAAGCTATGGAAGAAACATCCTAATCATAGCCTTATTAAGAGTTAACTAGAAGTACTATGAGTATTTACTTTTTCTCCGTAGGAGGAAAAGAAGATTACAATTAATAAGCATATAGGCATTATGAATAATGATAAACTAATATGTATCAGAGACGAAGATGATACTAAACTAACTACTCTCTTATCAGAGGGTTGGAGGATAATTCAAATCTCTGCATCAGGTATTTATTGCTGGGTACTCTTAAGGAAACCCAATAACACTAAAAAGAAAATTAAAGGCTTTCAGTGATGGAGAAATATATTTTAATTGCGGTGGTTATTATGATAATAATACTCGCTTTAGACTTCATATTTTCTAAGGATGGTTATCAATGTCATTCATGCAAGAAACGTTTTCATAAAGAGGATTTGGAAATCAAAGGATGGCATTTCAAAGAATGGGTCTGTCCTAATTGTAAACACCTTAATTATACTTATGATGAGGAAGATTATACTTATGATGAGGAAGATTAAAGAATGGTTTAAGTCTCTCATTGTTGGGGAGGTACCCAACCCTAAACATGTATTCAACTGTAGAGATTTGATATGGATATCAAGCTTGGAAACTTCTCAAAATACTCCCGAATGCTTTACTCATTATTTCTATCTGTACTGGAGTAATGGTATGGTAGTCAAAGTATGTCAAGAGAGTCATGATAGAAATTCATACCAAGAATTATATAAACTCAGGGAACTATTTATAAATAACATGGGTTATTCCTATGTTCCGATAGAAGATAACAGTGATATAAACGTAAAAAGGATATATAATGGCTAAGAAAAAGAAACAACTTCCTGACTTATCGAAGCAAGATATTCTTACTCCCATAGATGTAAGTACTCTGGGGACTAATGGAGACCCTTGCTTTGGTATTGGGTATGATTTATCAACTAAGGAATGTAAACTATGCGGAGACTCAGAGCTATGTGCATTTAAGATGTCACAGAACTTGAACATTACAAGAAAAGAACTTGAACAGAAGAATCAATACAAGGATTTGGATGTACTTGAAGATACAGTTGGTATTAAGAAATACATCCGAGGTTTGATTCGGAAAGGGAAAGACAGAAAAGAGGTTATTACCAAAACCGTTGAGAAATTCGAAGTACCAAGAAAACGTATTAGAGAACTTTATAAAGAATGTACTAAATAATGAAACCAATAGAGATGATATGGGCTATGTTCAAGGTATACCTTAACAACCCAAACTATTTTGTAAAGCAAGAAGATATACTTGCTAATTTATGTATGGAGGGTTCTCCCGATGTAATCAGGATGTGTAATTCATTGGGAGTACATGTTTCTAGATCCGAGAAATTAACCTTTGGACAACTTTTACGTAAATGTAATATACTATGAACAGATTTAGATTTATCAAAGTAAGGGAGGTAGTATCTCCCAACAGAGCAAACCCAAATGATGCTGGGTTAGATTTTTATGTACCAACCAATTTATATCCTGAGGATATTCATGACAAGAACGAATTTGATTCAAATGGGTATATTTTAGATATCCCATTTAATGAAAATTTCGTAAGGCATATAGCTTTAAAACCAGGTCATCGTATACTTATCCCATCGGGTATCAAAGGTTTGCTAGAACCTCCTGTATCTATGTTAATGGCAGCAAACAAATCTGGTATAGCTACTAAGAAAGGGTTAATCTTTACTGCCGAGATAGTGGATTCCCCCTATGTTGGAGAGATACATATTGGGATATATAACACTTCTCAAGAAATTCAGGTTATCGAGGCTGGTCAAAAGCTGGTACAATTTATTCATGTACCCATTTATATTACCAAGCCAGAGGAGATTCAGCAAGAGGAGTTTTATACTGAATCACAAATGTGGGGAAGCAGAGGAGATAAAGGATTTGGTTCATCTCAAAACATAAAATAGTGGACATAAGGAATATAAATGAACAAGTGCCTCAGGTAGAAGAAACTGAGGCACGGATACTACAAGAAATGTATGATCTTGGGATAGAACAATTCTTTGGGTATAAAGAGATAGAAAGGTTACCTGATTATCCTTTAGATATAAATAACCCAAAGAACCAAGTTATCCTAAAGGATTTTATTGGTAGGGTTATTGAGGAATTAACCGAAGGATTCGAATCTACCGATGAAGTAGTATCTATATATCGTGATTATGGATGGAATAATGATTGCTTAACCTCAGAAGAATACACTCAGGTATTAAATCATCTAGCAAATGCAAATGAGGAACAAGCAGATGCCTTGGGATTCTTCTTTACTTTGCTTTTGTATTCTAATATATTGCCAGAAGATATTCTGAAATACCAAGATGCAAAGAGTTTATTTGAGGTAATGGCAATCGGAGTCAAAGACCTACTTATCAAGTACCCAGATCATCGAAGTGTAAGGAAATATCCTATATTAAGTTCAACCGATTGGGCAAAAGAGGATAGGGCAGAGTATGATAAGATAGTTTCTTATACCCCAGGTTTTCATGAAATGAGCGAGATATCTCATGAAAACGAGAAGCTATATTTATGGGAAGTAATATATGAACTCAATAAAGCAAGGAACTTCCTTAAGTGTAGACCCTGGAAACAAACTCAAGTAATGACCAAAGAAATAGATTTTCAGGAATCATTAGTAAAAGCTTTCTATCTCTATATGGGATTCTTAGCCATGAATGGGTTTACTCCTTGCGGATTATTTAGTTTATTCTTTAAAAAACAACGTCTCAATTTATGGAGACAAAATACTAATTATTAATGTCAGGGTGGAATAAGAAATTAGAGGGGCTTCAACTTAATCCGGAGGAGTCCCTCCATTCGTTAGAATTTGCTACTTCACAAGAGGCATGGGAAAAACTTAATGAGGGATTCCTAAGATTAGACCCAATCCTATTTGGGAAGGGGGCTATGGCTAATAGTGGGGTAGCAGTAGTGTATAACGTATTTATAAAAATACGAAAAGCATGGGTAGACCCAGAATTTGATTATGGGCGATGTTTCAATTACAAAGAAACTAAGTGGACTAGCTTATTGAATAACTACATAGATTTTAATAAGCTTGACTTGTTGCGTAGTAAACTGAGAGTACTGAGAAATAAGTATAATCAGAATTACAATATAACCTATATGTTTAACAATCATCATGATAACGGTAAACAATGTCTAATAGCTGCGACTTTTTCAAAACGATTCGGGGAGGACATCCCAGTTATTACAATGGTAGTTCGGGCTTCGGAGATTACCAAGAGGTTAATATTCGATTTCCTATTAATTCAACGAATGTCAGAGTACGTATATGGACCGGACCAGTCAGTACAAATCAACCTATTTGCGACTCAAATGTACGGAAATGTGGAGACACTTCTAATGTATCATACCCATAAACCTTTGAAGAAGGTACTTAAAGGAGCAGAGGAGAATTCATGGAATAAGAGGATAAAAGAGATATGGAAAAAATTCCAAAAGGGCACAGAGAAGGAATTCTCTTCATTCAAGGTATTCTTTAGAAGTTTTAAAGTGCTTCGACCAGATTTATATGAGGAAACATATAAATCAATGAAAGCAAAAGAATTACTTCTCGAGTATGAGGATATAGAATACCCGGAGAATGTAATCTCTTACTCTCAACGTAAAGCCTATAAAAAGAAACTTTTAAAACAAAAGAACAATGGAAGCTAAGGAATTTTTAAATCAGAAGCGTATAGGATTAGTAAACAAATTCTATTACCAAGTTTTTGAGATTAAAAAGAACGGGGGAGAACCAGATATACCCTTGTTATTAAAAGAGGTAGAGGATTTTGATGATTTTGTATATCGCTACTGGCATATGACCTGGGTTAGTTCTACAATGTCATACAATTAAATATTTATATTATATGAGGATATATTCTAACAGTTTTGAGTTAATGTCCGAAATGGGCAGAGAACTCAACAGTTATGGTCAAACTATAAAACCAAAGACCTATCAAAATAAAGTGATTGAAGGTAATGAGAATTTTATTACAAAAGAACTCATTTGCCAACAATATTGTTTAACTTCACTTGGAGACCCAATATGGTTATTCGTATTCTCTCATTCAAAAGAATGGGCAGATGCAGAGTTTCAAGAAAGGATATCCCATAATGATATCAATCCAGGAGAAGCTTGGAAATTAAGAAAAGACTTATGGGAACAATTCCTTAATGATAAGGGCATGTTCGATTACACATACAATGAGAGAATGGGGGGAGTATTAATATCGGATTTAGTTCGTCTTTTAAAGAGAGACCCAGATACAAGAAAGGCAATTATACCCATATTCGACCATGATGATACTTTATACTATGGCGGTAGACAACGTATTCCTTGCTCTATGTATTATGATTTCCTTATACGTCAGAATGGTAAAGGAGAGAGGGTATTACATATTTGCTATCATCAAAGAAGTTCAGATTTTGCCCAACATTTCGGTAATGATATATATTTAGCTTGGAGATTAATGGAAT
>OGPC01000145.1_pt1 | contig 72936 bp, 55 predicted proteins | sample 1552911 | NCBI WGS metagenome assembly OGPC01 (sample SAMEA2580248, study PRJEB22360) | human gut metagenome | biome: human gut; feature: human-associated habitat; material: faeces | place: Denmark | collected 2008/2010 | reverse complement strand
AAAATTTATCAGAAGAACAGGAAGGAAGTGATGAAGAATGGGCAATGTGTCTGGGTTAATCATTGCAGCCGTGGTAATGTTCACCGTACTTGGTTTAATATCACTACTTGTGCATATCTACAACCTAAACAATATCAAATCAAAAACAGTTGGTGACGGTCAGCACGGTACGGCACGATTCGCGGATAAGCGTGAGATCAGGAAAACATACAAACAAGTACCGTTCACGCCGAAACTATGGCGAAAGCAAGCAGAATCGGGTGAAACGCCTACTACCGTTGACGGCAAGTCGTTGCCGCAGGGAATTGTTGTAGGGTGCAAAGGGAAAGCAGAAACTGTCGCGCTTGTGGATGATCAGGATGTTCATGCTCTGATGATCGGCGCCGCAGGTGTGGGCAAAACAGCATATTTCCTTTATCCGAATATCGAGTATGCCTGTGCATCGGGAATGTCTTTCATATCCACGGATACAAAAGGCGACATTTACCGTAACTATGGCGGCATTGCAAAGAAATATTACGGCTACAATATCTCCGTGCTTGATCTGCGCAACCCGACCAAATCACACGGCAACAATCTATTGCATCTCGTCAACAAGTATATGGACTTGTACAAAAAGAGCGTGGAAGAAAAGAAAGAGAATATCTCATACAAGGCAAAAGCCGAGAAATATTCAAAGATCATTGCCAAGACGATAATCCTAAACGGTATGGACGGAGCGAACTTCGGTCAAAACGCGTTCTTCTATGACGCGGCTGAGGGATTGCTCACCTCTGCTATTTTACTTGTATCAGAATTTGGTGCTGAAGGCACAAGGCATATCGTTTCTGTTTTCAAGATCATACAGGATTTGCTTGCGCCGTCAAAGGTGAAAGGTCAGACGCAGTTTAAACTTCTGCTGAATAAATTACCGCCCGAACACAAGGCAAGGTGGTTTGCCGGTTCTGCTCTGAATTCCGGCGAGCAGTCTATGCTGTCCGTTATGTCAACAGCCATGTCCAGGCTCAACACATTTCTGGATACGGAACTTGAACAGATACTCTGCTTTGATACCGAGATAGACGCCGAGCGTTTCTGCAATGAAAAGTCCGCTATCTTTATCGTTATGCCGGAGGAAGACAATTCCAAATACTTTATGGTATCTCTTATCCTGCAGCAGTTATACCGTGAGATATTGTCCGTTGCGGATGAGAACGGCGGACAGTTGAAAAACCGTGTAATGATGTACCTTGATGAGTTCGGCACTCTTCCCAAGATCGAATCGGCAGAAATGATGTTCAGCGCCTCCCGTTCAAGAAGAGTGAGTATTGTGCCAATCATTCAGTCCTTTGCACAGTTAAACAAGAACTATGGTGCTGAGGGTGCGGAGATCATCACGGATAACACACAGTTGACGATATTCGGCGGTTTTGCGCCGAACTCAAAATCTGCGGAAGTGTTATCCAAAGCAATGGGCTCCCGAACTGTACTCAGCGGTTCTGTAAGCCGGGGAAAGAACGATCCGTCCCAGAGTCTCCAAATGATAGAGAGGGCATTAATGACGCCTGACGAGTTGAAATCTATGCCGAAAGGTCAGTTCATTGTCATGAAGACCGGACACAATCCTATGAAGGTCAAACTGAAACTCTTTTTCGACTGGGGCATAAAATTTGAAACGCCGTTCTCCCTTGGCAGCAGAGAAGTTAAAGAAGTCAAATACCTGAACAAGGAACAACTTGAATCCGCTATCAATGAGAACTACGGTCTCAGTGACGAAGAATTACAGGAATTCCTTGAGAAAAGCCATAACGAACATTCCGCGCCGAGGTCAACTGAGAAAGCCAAGACGAAAGATAAATCAGACAGCAATAAAGCGCCTGCTGCTCTTCCGGCACCGAAAGCACTGCCTGTGCCGAGAAAGAACAACATGAAATGAGGTGAACTATGGGCAGACTATCCGTAATCTTAAATTCCGAACTGCCGTCAAGAGCGGTAGCCGTATACCTTGTACTGAATGAATACGCAGACAAGAACGGCTACTGTTTCCCGTCTTTAAAGACCATAGCCCAAGGGACAGGTCTGTCCAAAAGCACCGTCAAAAGGGCTATACAAGACTTGACCGAAGCCGGTTTTATACAAAGGGAACAGCGCTACCGTGAAAACGGGGCGCTTTCCTCGTGTATGTATCATTTATTATTCAGGTGAACATCAGCGACGCCAATTAAAATTATACATAAAATAAAGGCTGCTTCTTAATCAGAAACAACCTTTAAATTTACAACACTTTTACCGGGAAAAGCCAAGTATGACGATTAAACAGAATCAAGTCTTTGCCGCAGTTGTAATAACTTTTCACGATTTCGCATACAATATAGGATTCAAAAAACAGTAATATATAATGATTGAAAAATCTTCACCTCAGGGCATTATAGGGTGTGTCGAAAACATAACCTATGATTTTAACGGCGAAGACGTTTTTATTAACACGGCTCAAAAAAATCGACGATGCAGGCTATTCGTACTAAAGCGATACTCGGTTATAAATATTGAATCGGAATAACTTTGTCATTTCCTTTTAGTGTTATGAGCTTATCATAAAGGCAAACAACACCTCCCGGGCCTCGTTTAACACTTGGGATTTTATCAAGCAGATCAAAAGCATTCATATCGCTTCTTTTCGGATCGGCGTGCTTTTTCATTTCAAGAGGATAGAGGACACCTCCGTCTTCAATCAGAAGATCGATTTCATTCATTTCCTTGTCACGGTAAAAATAGAGCGGTGGTTCTACAATTCCTTTGTTGTAATAACTTTTGATAATTTCTGAGATAACAAAACTTTCAAAGAATGCACCTGCCATCGCACCGTTCTTTAAAACATCGGCAGTGTTCCATCTTGTAAGGTATGCCGCAAGACCTGTATCCAAGAAATACAGTTTCGGTGTTTTAATGGCTCTTTTCGTGATGTTATTTGCGTAGGGTTTCAGAAGGTATACAATATTGGATGCTACAAGAATAGATAACCAACGCTCCGCAGTGGGCTGGCTGATACCCACATCCCGTGCCAAAGAAGCGAGATTAACCAATTGCCCTGTGGACGCTGCAGTTGCAGTCATAAATTTCGCAAATTTAACGGTGTCTCCGATTTCTGTTAAATCACGGACATCACGTTCGATATAGGTTCGCACATAAGCGGCATAAAACATTTGCCAATCGTAATCGGGCTGATTGCAAAGTTCAGGCATACTGCCACGATGAATCATTTTCCACACATCGTCATAAGGAATATCTTTTATATTGTTTTTCCTTTCGGAAAAATATTCATCAGTTGGAATGAACGGAGTGTCATCCTCAATGCCGTATCTTTCACGAATAGAAAATCCCAAAAGGGTTAAAAGACCTATTCGACCGGATAATGATTCACTGACGCCTTTCATCATTTGAAACTGCTGCGAACCGCACATAAAAAACTGACCTTTTTTGTGTTCACGGTCAATGTGCATTTTGATTTGCGGGAACAGTTCAGGTGCTTTCTGAATTTCGTCGATAAAGACAGGCGGCGGATTATCTTTGAAAAAAGTTCCGCTTTGCTCCTGCGCAGCAGCTCTTATAAGGATATCATCCAATGTAACATAGTTAATATTCTGCGTTACCTTTTGAAGCATTGTGGTTTTTCCAACCTGACGCGGACCTGCAACTAAAACGGCACCAAACATCTTGGAAAGTTTTTCAACCGTTGCTTCGGCATGGCGTTTAATATATGTGTTCATAACAAGCCTCCGGTTTTGGCTAATTTAATATCCAATATTATTATAGCCAAAATATTGCGAAAGTCAACAAAATAAAGGAACATCTTTACTAAATTATTTTATAATACAATTTTCTTGAAATTAGGAAAACGATTGATGTATAACTAAAAATAAATAAAGGCAACCGTTTACTTTTTAAATAAGCAGTTGCCTTTATACAGAGAGAAGAACAGAAATAAAATTATACATGCTAAACGAGGTGAAATCTGTTACACCAACTTATACCCGATTGTAGGATCGGAGCAAGGTGGTATCCGTCCTGTTGTTATTCTGCAAAACAACAAATGGAATTTACACAGCCGCACGACAATATCGGTTGCCATCACCGGTGAACTTAATAAATCAAATTCACTAACAGTTCACTGTATTAAATCAAGAACATGCTAACGGGCAAAGTTGATTGGTGATATAGAAATATTGAACACCGTTATGCACAAATCCCAACGGTACGCCGCCTGCTCCGTACTGGAAGAAGATAACATCATCGCCGGTCTTTTGTGAAAACAATAAACTTCCTACATAATTGAACTGCGTTGTTATGCCGTTTACAGTCTTTGAAAATCTTGTTCCGTATTCATTATGGCTGGTACTTTATTTTATTTTTCTTGCACCATTGTATCAGGATTTCATCTAAATATTTATCCCTAAACATAATATATTGCTCTGACTGCAGTGAATCGCTTGCTGATTTTTCCAAGTTATGCGAACTCAAAAAAGCTTGTTTAATTTTTTCTTCGTCCACAAAGGGAAAATCCACTGCATTTTTCAAATCCGCGTTTTTCTCCCTTGATTTGCAAAGGTAGGTTCGTCTATCAAAGCAATTCTCCTTTTCAAGGCATAAGTATTTGCTTTGACGGATCCTTAACCCATCTGTAGGAACATATATTTCCTCATCTGCAAAGGCTGTGCGCTCCATCTCCTGCAACTGCGGGTATTGGGTATTGATTTTTATGCCATATTTATTTTCCCACTTTATGAGGATCGGTAAAAGTTTTTGTATGCAGTAGGCATGAAATCCGTCTGTATCCTTTATTGGAATCCTTTCACAGTTTGTGTTGAAACAGATCTCCAACTCACCATCCATGCGAGAAGAGAGATCATTGGCAAACAAATCAAGATAAGCGTTTATTTTATTACTGTTCAACTGTTTTAAATACTGAAATAATAGATCTCTATCCTCAAGTTTTGGCAACGGCAAAAGGGAAGCGTCACATATGGGCTTTCCATTTTCGATATGGACAATTTGCTTTGCATTAGAATCATAGCAGCTTTCATCATAGTAGAAAGGACTGCCCGGGATGCTGTAAGCCGCCAGAGTAAATACTGAAAGTGCATCCGGCTCAGCTAATTCTATGTTGCTGCAAAACATGGTAAATTCATAAAGTTCATTATTGTTGTCGCTAAGCAACAAGTGAAATGCATAACCGTTTTTAATATAAAGCTCTTCAGCAATGCATATTTTATCGTGTAATTCACAATTCTTTATTATCTGCGGATCTTTAAATTTCAAAAATACCGTCTTAAAATTATCGCTTAATAATAACTCAATAGTCAGAATTTTGTCAGCGGATATAACATTTATGATTTTTGCGTCATGAAAAGAAATTTTGTTCCAGAACTTGGGGAATGCAGCATTATGAGATGCACAATACTTATAATAATTGAAAATTTCTTCATTTTTTACGCAGCCGTTTTTGTACCATTCCTTAGTAAAATATTTCATTTTTTTCCTTTCAATGTTAGTAAAACAAAAAGAAAATGTGCGCCTTTTTCTGTCGATTAATGTGATAATGATAATAATATCCGTCTGAAAATAACTTTCCCTGATCAATTTCCGGTCCAATAGGCGATGATGTAATGGAGTATGCCAGTGTTAATGCGTTTGCATGAGAAGACGCAAACACATCACTGCCTCCCTTAACACGTTGCATAGCATCTCTAAAGGTTAAAGGTCTACCCAAAACAACATAACCATTTGTCCTTTTTGCTTCCCAATATTTAGTGTATTTATTGTTAGAGATAGCACTTCGTATAGCAGCATCTGCCTTAGATGCTGCACTCGTGTTTGATGAACTGAAACTCGGTAAACTGAATGAAAAAGTTGTATTTGTCAGTGCTGAAACAACTAATGCTACTAAAAAATATATTAATAAAGCGCCGGATGCAAACAATAAACCATAAACGAAAAAAGTAGTAACCAATGAACCGAAACTATGTCCGTTATAGTCCACAAACATTATGGGATTGTTTGCACAATAGATATAGGCATTGAATCCAAGGCGGGTAGAATTGTCTATGTAACCGAAATTGTCGGGAGAAATGAACCTGCCCCATTTGGGGTTGTAGTACCTGGATTGCAGATAGTAGTAGCCTGTTTCCGTGTCGTAGTAATAGCCGCGGTAACGCAGGGGATTGATCTCCGCGATCTTTTTCTGCTCATCGATATTATCACGGGTTACGGTTTGAATTTGACAAACCCCAAATAAGCGGGCATATAACGGGAATCATTTGCCCGTTATATGCCAAATTTAAAATTTTTTATGATGTTAGATAAAAATTATCTTCATAAATTGTCAACGGCTTTAGTATTGATTTTAGTTCTGCAACACTAGGTTTTATTCCTGATTTTAGAAATCTATTTAGAATAAGTTTTAGGTTGTTTGGTACAATAAACGTCTGATTAAAAAATGGCAAGTGATTTTCAATAAAATTCCTATTATTTACATAAGCAGCGAATCCCATTGCACTGTAATAATCATAAATATCATCACATATAAGCATATTTAAAATATCTTCAGAACATTTCAAATTATCATTTACTTTAATATCGCAAAATAATTCATATAGTATCAAATTATATTCTGCCATCTGGTGTTTGATATCAGAATTATTACATAATTTTAATGCGGATTTTTGTATTTCCAACGCTTCCTTATTTGCACCTGAATGATATTTTGATACTGCAATATTATTCAAAATATAACAGTTTTTGAGAGCAACAGCGCTGGAGTACATTTTGCACACTGTATCAAAATCTTTTTCTCTTTCAAGACATATTAATTGCAGAGCAAATGCGTTTTTAGTATCCGGATTTGAAAAATAGGAAAACTCTACCATTTTTTTACTCAAATCAACGCAATTGGCTTCCGTAAGTTTTATTGTTGCTCCTTCTTTTCCAGTATCGCTCAAGAATGTGCCTAAATCGCTTAATGATTTATAGTCAAATTTTTCAATAAAATTTTCAAAAACTATTTGTAACAAATTATTATATTGCTGCCCTTCAAGTGCCTTTAAATATTTTTGCTTAAAATCCATAAACAATTACCTTCTTTTTATTTAAACTCTTACAAATAGTGCTGCAAAAAACAAAATAAAAGGAAGCATACAAGCAATAACAATTACAGTTGGAATCAGCGAAGCGATAACGGCAGCCACATTGTCTGACGGAACAAGCAAAGAAGTTATAAAATCTAAAATGTCATTAAATGAAAATCCTGAATCCACTTTGTCTTCTCTTATATGACCGTCTCTATAAACATTTTTATGGTTTTGTCCTTTCTTATCAACAACATCCCAATGTTCTCCACCGTGATCACTTTTATCAGGCACCCAAAACCAGCCATCTTTATCAACCCAGCCTTTTTGCCCTTTTAATTTACCATCTGGGACAATTCCTTGTTTTGCTCCACCTTTAGGAGGTACATAGCCTGATGATTTAGGGGGAACCTCACTTAATTTAGGATAATAACCAGTATAATCCACAAACATAACAGGATTGTTGGTGCAATAGATATAGGCATTGAAACCGAGACGGGAAGAATTATCTATGTAACTGAAAGCATCCGGGCTGAGGAAACGACCCCATTCGGGGTTGTAGTAGCGGCTTTGCAGATAATAGTAGCCTGTTTCCGTATCGTAGTAATAGCCGCGGTAACGCAGGGGGTTGATCTCCGCGATCTTGTTTTGCTCGGCAGTGTTGTCTCTCGTTATGGTTTGAATCGGGTTGCCCCATTCATCATAACTGTACATTACAAAAGCATTGCCGGTTGCATCCGTGATCCCTATGATATCGCCAAGCTGGTTGGTGATGTAGAAATACTGCACGCCGTTCAGGACGAACCCCAACGGTACGCCGCCCGCGCCGTACTGGAAGAAGAGCACGTCCTCGCCGGTCTTCTGTGCCATAAGTCTGCCGCCGAGATAGGCAAACTGCGTGGTTGTGCCGTTTACCGTTTTGGAAAAGCGTATGCCGTTTTCATCGTAGATATAACTATACTCGTTTTCGTCGTCTGTTATGCTCTCCAGCCGTGTGCCGTGGCACCAACTGAATGTTTTTTCTCCGTATGTGCGCAAATTTCCGTTCTCGTCATAAGTCAGTTCTTCGCCGTTTACGGAGACAAGCAGATCTTTCCAGCCGCTGTTTGCATAGGTAAATGTTGTGGTTTCCTTTGGTGCTAAGCCGTTCAGATCACCTGTTGAGTAATCATACTGCTTTTTGGAGATCATATTGCCGCGACTATCATACTCGTATACCAAAGTATTTTCCGCATAGCGGTCATTCGTTCTGATCAATTGACCGCTTTCATCATAGATATAATGAGCGGTGATCTCATTTGCTCCGCTGCCGGTGAGCATGCCGTTTTCATCGTACTGAACCGAAAATTCTGCCACGCCATTTGTTGTTTGAATTACTTTTTTCGTGTTCCTGCCGGAATCGTCATAGATATATGAAGTTGGCAGAACCGTGTTTTCGCCAAACGTGATGCCGTCTGAAACCAGAACGCCGTTTTCATCCGTTTCATACGTATAGGTGCTGCTGATTTCGCCTGCGGTATTAACGATGTGGTTTTCATTTGAGGACAGGGAAAACGCCGTGCTAAAGACGGTTCCGCTGAACGCAGATTCTGCTGTTTGCCCGGTCAGATCAAATACCGGGTCTTTCGGCTCCAAGTAATTTACGATATATTGCAAGATATTCCCGTCATCTGCTAAAACATATCCGCTGACCGTATGCTTGCTCTCATCATAGAGATAGTGCATTTTGGTTTCGCCGTTATAGGTTTCCGGCAGTTTTTGCAGCTGATTGACATTGTGAACCCAATACGCCTGCGGCTTTTCCTCTCCGTTTTTATATATAGCGGTCAATGTGCCGGCGCTGTTGTACTGATAGCTTTCCGTATCGCCGTTGGAATATGCGATCTGATCCACATAGTCGCCGTCATTCAGCGTTATGCCTGAATCCGTTACGTTATAGGCATAATCCACAACGGTTTTTCCGTCCACGCAGATCTTATCTATTTTACCGTTTTCAAGATAATAGTAATCATAAAGATCAAAATGTTTTTGGAACAGATTGCCGATCTTTGAATACGTGTATTCCGTTTCCAAGCCGTATTTGGTTGTTTCCGAAACCAGATTGCCGTTTGCCGCGTATTCGTAGGTGTGCCCTGCGGACGGGTCGGAATACGTATTCTTCTGCGGCAAACCGTCCTTAGCAGGATCGTATACATCCGGGTCGATCTGCTGCACAACTCTGCCGCGGTTATCATACAACGTGCGGGAAACACTGCCGTCTGCATCTGCGCGCAGCTGCCTGCCGGCGGCGTCATAAATATAGGAGGCGGTTGAAGAATCGCTTTGCGCCGAAAGCAGATTGCCCAAAATATCATAGGTGTAATCTGTTACGGAAAGCGCGGCGCCTTCGTCCGTTTGCGAAGTTGAGGCAACTTTTGTTACATTGCCGTAAGGATCATACTGATACGTAACCGCATTTCCGTTTAGCACATCTTCTGATTTGGAAAGTGTGCCATCACTATTATAAGTATATTCCATTACTTCGGAATAAGTCAAGGTCTCGTCATAAAATTCCGGAATGGATTTATTATAGTAGTCCTCATACGAGATTTCCAGAACAGCGGATTTCGTAACATTCGCGTTTTGATCACAAACGTAATATGTTATGTAATACATCTGATTTTCAGAATCATATTCTTCTGTTCTGCTGCAATTCCCGTTTGAATCGTAGAAGTAAGCCGTATTATTGGTTCGAATCAATTTGCCGCCTGCATCATATTCATAACCCGTTGATTCACTGCTGCCGTCCTGATTTTTTGTATAGATTGAAATCGGTTTTCCGTAAATATCCGTTATGAGATGGTACTGCTCTTCTTCACCCTCGTAGATATACATGCAGCGCCGGGTTTGCGAAACATTTGAATCATCATAATACTGTTCCGTTATTTCCGTCCTGAAAGACGTGCCTGCCGAAGTTTCCGTATTTATCGTGTTGGTAAAAGAATACGGGCTGTCTTTCATAATGACCTTATGCTGGTAGGATTGCAAATGTTCATATTCAGACTGCGAATAGGTAAAATTCGTGTATGCGCCGTTATCATATGTATAACTTGCTACTCTGCCGGTTTCATCATATGTGATCGACTTATCCGCGCTTTTGACCATTATGCCGTCTGCATTATACTGATACTCGGAAAGGAGCGCACCTGCCTGATCCGTTACTTTTATAAGATTGCCGCTGTGATCTCTTTCATACGTGATCACGCCGCCGGCGGGATCAGTTAAGGAAACAATATTTCCGTTATCATCAAGCAAAACGGTATAGTTTCTGCCGGCATCATCCGTAAAAACAATTTGATTTTCGGTTCTGCTGATCGCAATCTGATTTCCGGAACTGTCCGCCACATAAGCGAGCAGACCGTTTGCATCATAACCGTAAATCATGCCGTTATAGGTAACCTCATAAGAGGAAACCGCGCCGTTTTCACCGTAAATGAATTGTAACGGCGCATTAGCGGAATCATTGTAAAATTCCGTTTCGCTCTTATACAGGAATGCGCGGCGGGTGCCGTCCGGCATATCGCCGTAGATCAGGCCTTTATCCACAAAATCCAGTTGGCTTTCAAACGAGAAGAACCAGCCGTTTTGAGAAGTATAATATCTTGTGAAATCAAAATTCGTGTTTTTATATGCAAACACGGCATCCGTATGGCTTTCGCTGTATTGCCCAACGGAATCGGAGCCGGTGATGGTTTGGAACCTCTGCGGATACTCTTTTTTTAAATTGAGAACCGCTCCCGGCACACTGCCGCCCTTGAAATAGATGTAAAATTCAACCGGATCATTTTTAACAATAAACGGTTCTTCATAATCATAAGAATTTTGAAACAGTAAACCGCTCTTTAAGCTGAAACCGATCTCTTCCTGCACCGAAGGATTCGGATTATACAACCCGATGTAACCGTTTTCCTCATATATTTGCGGAAGATAAAGATCAAAAACCTTGGACAAAGTATTGCCTGCGTTATCTTTAACCTGTATTTTCAGGTAATTGTGCACACCGTCTTTAAAGGTTACAAAGTTTTCTTCCTGCCAGGTAGCGCCATCGTCAAAACTATAGAGTGCAACGCCAGATTCACTGTCTGTTGCTGATACAGTTACAGTAGTATATCCGTCTTTATCAGTTCTATTTATAGAGACTTCAGGCATGGTACGGTCGATTTTATTTATATCGATTTTATCAACAAATGTTATATTACCTGCTGCGTCCCGGATATGCACATACACTGTACAGTTCGTAGTGAATATTTTGCTGTTTTCCGTCTGCCATTCGTATTCCGTTTCTAAAGTGCTGAAACTGTAAGCCGCGGCATCAAGGCCTGAAATATCATCTACTGCGTCATTTATCGTAAGAACCACACTGTTTGTCCAGTTTGTTGCATTGCCACTTACAGATGCCTTGGCAGGTGCCGTCTTATCAATTTTTATCTGTACCGTATTCGGCTCTGAAATATTGCCTTTATGATCCTTGGCGTACACATAAACTGTTGCACTTTCCGTAAAAGTTTTTACATTTTCCGTCTGCCAGTTGTAAATACCTTTTTCAGTGGAAAAACTATAAGCCGCAATGCCCGATTGCCCATCTGTGGAAAGTGCGGTGATCGTTATATCCGTTTGCGACCAGCCGTCCGGATTTCCCGTTACTTGCGGAACGGTAGGCGCCGTTTCATCAAACCGGGAAATGATGTATTCAAAGGTGGGTGAAATATTGCCGGTTTCATCTTTCGCATTCACATACAGAATTCCGTTTTTTGTGGCTTCAAACAGATTATCATCCGTCCAGTTATATTCTCCGGCAGCATAAGAAAAACTGTATTTTGCTACTCCGGATTCGGAATCTGTAGCATCCGCCAATAAAAGAATGTAATCATCGCTGCTGTCTATCTCCGCAACAGCGTCTATGATTGGTGCATTTCGGTCTATCTTTACACTTTCACAGCCGCAAAAGCATATATTGCCCGCTTGATCACGGATATAGATCCAAACATCGCCGGAGGATGTTGCGATATATTCATTGCTTGCCTGCCAATTGTATTCATTTTGATTCGTAGAAAAGGAATAGGTCATTTCGGCAAGACCGCTGCCGCTGTCTCTTGCACCGTTAACCGTCAACACAACATTATTGCCGTTCCATGCTGCCTCAGGCGACTTAGAAACGCTGTCAAATACCGGAGCAGTTGTATCATTTGTATAGTTAATAACGATATATGGCGACATTGAGGAATCCGTATCGTCAAAAGCCGAAAAATAACGCAATGTATCAGGACTTGGCTCACTTTCCGATTTTAAAACAAATGAAATGTTAGAGCCATCAGCAGCAGGCTCCTGCAATATATCCGTAATATCAAATTTGTACTTTGTTGAGCCGTTATTTTTATCATAATTAATATTTACTACATCTTTTGCCTGCTCGTCATATAATATATTCGCCGTGCCTTTTTGCAAATCTACATTACCGGAAATGAATTTATGTACCCCAATCTCTGAATCACTGCAAGCCAGTGTTAATTCATTTGCATAGTAATAGGCTTTGTGAATTTCTGTTGTATCGGTTATTGAGGAAGGCATTGCTGTTGCAACTAATGTTTCATAATATTCATATTCATCAATTGCTCCAACCATATTTTCTTCTGTTGAACTGATGGTGCTTGACGAGTCAATTGTAAAATCCAAGCCTATGTTTTGAACCGTTGCCGGATCGATCGTTACCGGATAAGCCGTACTTTCGGCGTTCAGCCATTCGCTGGATACTGAAACAGTCAAAACATACTGATTATTGCCCTTATCTTCAATCGTGTAAACACAGTCTGAACAATAATGCGCATCATTCATTCCGGCAGTATAGTCTGCATCATACGCAAACGGAGCGGCAAAGCGCTGAACTTCTTCTTTGTTTTGATCTAACAAGGAGATACTGCCGTCTTCATTCAAAGCCGGCGTACAATTTTTTGTGGTAAGCAAAAAGTTAAATGCATTTTGATTCGTATTTTGACTTAATATAATTTCTTCTTTTATGCCGTTAAGTTGCAAAAAATATTTTAATGATGTACCTTCGCCAAATATACCAGGATATTCAAAATTTCCATATTCCTTGCCTGCTTTTTCAGTATTAGTAATATAGCCCTTCACTTGAGCATTGCTGATTGCCGTTATAGAAAATGATGCATCCTCAGTTTCTACCATAACACCTTTAGATGAATCTGATGAAATACTGATTTTATAATCATTTTGCGTATTGCCATAATCATAGCCTTGAGAAATTTTTGATTGGTCTGTTTGCTTCACAATGGCGTTATCCTTAAATCGCAGTTTGCCGTTTTCATCCGTAAAAAGAACTGGTTCGGCAAAAGAATACACCGTTGTTGAGCCGTCTTTCATATTCAAATACAATTCGTTTTCGCTGCTGTGCTCGGTATCAACGGATTTCACACCGTCTGTGTCAATGATTTCATCGGCGTAATCCGATAGGATTTCCTCTGTTTCAATCTTATCAAACACGCCAAGGCCTTGTGCATAACAAGAAATAATACCGGTGCTAAAGACAATTAATGCCGCAAGCACAGCGGATAATATTTTAGTCGGCAGTCTATAAATAGAGTACTGCTTATGGTTCATAAGTTACCCTCCTTTAATGGATTTATTAAATAATGGTAGTTTAATGTGGTATGGTAAAACTTAATGAACCATTGGACTCACTTCCTCTGCTTTTGCGGCAAGGTGTATATTCGTTTTTACTATTGTTTTATTAATTACCTATAAATTTCTAAAAGCAAAATAGATCCTAATATAAATGCTAATAAACTGTCTTCTTTACTGTATGAATATTTTATATTGAGAAATAAATAATTAAATTGAAATTGTAAGCGGCCAATACATATTGGCTGCTTTTTTGTATGCATAAACTCGAATCGAGTAGAAAATTTTTAACATTTAATTACAAATTAAATGGGTATGGAAACTTATATATTTATCCATTATGGAACATAAGAAAGCTTTAATTCCAAATTTTTACCAACTATACCCTCTAATAAAGGATAACTAAGAATTATAGCTATTTTGAGGTGGAAAAAAGATATGATAGATGTTAGAGAATATTTTAAAGAACAAGAAGAATCATTTACCATTTATGTTGTTGAACAACATTTTGCTGTAGGTATAGGGTCTGAATATTTTAAATCTTTTAGAGGAAAGCCTAACTACATTAATACAAATACTGAAATAAAAAAGCGATTGCACCATATATTAAAGGTTATTATGAAAAATGTACCTAATGTATCAGAACTAATAAAGATTTGTTTTAATCTAAATTCACCTGTTGGATTGATTGAAATCATTAGCATACTTAGCAAATTATTTTCGGTAAATGAACATCAAGCTGCTGGTATTGAAGTTATTGACCCAATAATTATTCAAGAAGGTGAAATATTACAAAAATATGTAAATCAAATAATTGCCTTGCATCAATCAAGTATTCTGAAACCGACAATAATCATAATACTAAAAGATAATAATTTTGATAGGGCACGAACCTTATTATCAAAATGTCCTCATAATACAAACATAAAAATGATTAGAAACAACGGAGATAGTGAGTTATTCAAAGTCATTAATACAGGTTCAGATAATATTGATGAATTCATTGAAGCTTTCTCTACACAGTGTTTTAGCACTTGCTCTAATACAAAAAGAAATATACTGTATAATGAAGAATGGGCTGATAATTCAGAAATAAAGTTATATGTGCCCACAATATTACAAATGAGAACAGATATGCTTTTTCGTGATAAAACACTATTGCGAAAAGATTTAAATGCCTATATTGATAAAATCAGTTTAATAAACAAAACAAATCCCAGCGAACTTTTACTATCATTTGAGTGTGTGTTAAAATTGTTCCGTGTGTTTTGTAATGATGGTGGCAAAAAAGATATTTTAGATTCTCTCAATATAGCTACTGAATTGGATAATGATATATTAAAGGCTCATGTATATAGAAATGCTTATTTTTTAGACGGCTATTCATTTGAAGAAAAACTTCAAATGATGGATTCCGCATATTCGATCTTTAAGGAAAATGGTATGGAGGATCATGCAATTTATTGCAAAAACAATGAATTAGTCCGTCAATTTGACACAGATTCTGTATCTGTTTATGATTTTTTGAATTTGCAGGAAGAAGCAATAAACAATGTTCCCGGACTAGTTGGAATGTCTCACATTCTAAACAATGTAGGAGCGGCATTATTGACAAACGGTTATCCTGACAGATCTATTGAATACTTTGATAAAGGTTTAAACTATGCATGTAGACCTGAACGTTGTATACAAAAAGTTGCTTTGTTAAGCAATAAAGCAATAGCAAAATCTTATTGTTATAATCAAATTGATGAAGTTGAATTGAATATGATAATGAAACTAATTTTTGACAATAAAGAAATAATAAATTTACCTTTTTTATCAGCAAGATATGCGTTAAATGTTGTTGCATTGGGCTACCAACACAAGAAAACATTAGGTTTAGAATTATTAAACACATATCCCGTAAAAGAGTTAATTCAAAGTTCACTAAATAATAATGTTTTAGGTTCAGGTCAATTATTGTTGCAAATGAACTTACTAGAATCAAAATATGGTGTTATTAACGATTTTGATGAAATTATTGCTCCACCCCAAATTCTTGATGCTAAAGGCATTAGAAAAAACTTTATTGAAAAAAGTACTTTTAATCCTTGCTCATTTAGTACTTGGTTTTAACGAAAGCATTGAATTTGATAGTAAAAAGCTATTTAAACTTGGTTTTTTGTCAAATATTTCATTATATGCATCAAAATAATTTTTATATGTACCATTTTCATTTAACAAATTATATGAACAAACAAAATTGTTATATTCTCTAATGGTGGGCATTACATTTATCTCTATAAAATATGTATTTTCAAATTCTACAAATTTTATTTCTTGATTGATATTATTTGATTTAACCCTAGCATCAATTCTGCAAAATGAGTTTATAGATAAAACATCTACTAATTCAAGGTATTTTGCTTTTAGCTTTTCATCTAATTCTACAGTTTCAAACTTATACCCGCTTCTTGTTCTTTTAGCTGTATCTCCATTATACCAACTGGTATTACATGAATCGGGAATATATATTATTGTGGGTAATAATTCCATTCTTTCTGTAGAAGGATTATACACAATAGGGGTAGTTATGTCATAACCTTCAATAAACTCTTGATAAATACCTTTAATTTGTTCATTAAACTTTCTTTCGACACCTAAACTGTTTCCAAGATTTATAGGTCTAAAAATACCATTGTTTTTATTTTTATCTATATTTTTAGGGATTTTTAAACCTAAAGAGTTTGCGATTAAATTTGATAATTCTTTATGTTCCCCCGTTACTATGGTTGTTGCACAACAAGGAATACAAGGAACATTTATTGAACTACATATTGACGGTACTAAAGCCATTGTTGATAAGTTATAAGTTCCTGAATTTAAATTTAATACATAATCAATATGTGGCAATGTATTATTTATTGCTTTGTCGACAAATGTTCTAACATCTAATATTAACGGACGACAATTTAATTCTTGTACAGCATTTAGCCAAAGAGAAATAATATTACTTTTCCAGATAAAAAAATGTTCAAATCCAGACTCGTTATCTCCTTCAAAAATATAAACTATTGCTATTGTTTTTCCTTTTAAAAAAATTAGTTCGTTTTTTATTTCATCAGTATTCAAAACAAATCCTCCTAACAAGATAATTCTTAGTTATCCTTTAATTAATTATTTTTCGTTTCCTCTGCTTAGTGATTTTAATCACTTGCAGAGATTTTTTATTATAAAACTTTGCAAATTAAATTTTATGCGGTTAATTTAGTGCTGATTTCGTATGCTTAATTTAATGATTGAATGTATTACAGTTGCCTCCAATAAAGGATAATAGATGATTATCCTTTATTGGAGGTTCATTATATGATTAATGAAAAAGTTGTATTAGTAACAGATAAAAATGAAAAAATACTAAATGCTAGCATTGCTAATCGTAACTTAGAAGGAAATAATAGTATATCTACTAATATAATCTCAAAGGCAATTATTGATTGTACTAATGATTTTGAAATATATACTGATGAGGAATTATTTATCAAAAGTATATCTAAACATAAGAATGATATAATTTTTCCAATGAAATATGGAAGAAATTCACCAGATTCAAAAAGTATAATTCCTAGTGTATGCGAGGGTGCAAAACTTAAGTATATTGGTGCAGACGATTATGCCCATATGATATGTAATGATAAATACACCTCAAAATTATTTGCTAGAGAATTTGGAATAAAATCGGCACACAGTGTACTATTTCGTGTTTTTGATAATCAAAATTATATTTTTAAAAGATTAAAAGAATTAAAGTTGCCATTAGTAATTAAACCTAATTTTGGAGGCGGATCAACAGGCATATCTGAAAATAATGTTTGTTTCAACTATGATGATGCTTTTAATTTATGTTACAAATTGTATGAGTATCATAAAATGCCAATCTTAGTTGAAGAATATATATCTGGTCAAGAAGTTGAATTAATTCTTGTTGGCAATACTGACCAAATTTTATTTAGCAAAGAGGTTCAACTTATTATGGACAATAAAGAGTTCTTCGACAATGAAATTTGGGGATATGAAACTAAAAAAATTGATGATTCAAATATTGATTTTAAAATGAGTCATTTTATATCTTATGAAGATATAAATAAAATACATACTTTATTCAAATCGTTTAATAAAATCGAATTTATGCGCGTCGATGGAAGATTTCACAATGGAGAATTTTATTTGATTGAGCTTTCTCCGGATTGTTATTTGGGCGATGATTGTGCATTTTATTACGCCTTTCAACAAAATGGCTATTCGTTATCTGAAATGTTTGAATTTCTTATTCAAAATGGTCTAAACCATTATCAATATTAAATTCCCAGTATCCCAAAAAATCAACTCTAAATGGATATTTAGAATAAAAATATTCACTATTACTTAGTCCATTCATGGCTTTTGCTAAATTTCTTGTTGATTTTCTCATATTTGGATCATTTATCAATTTTAATATTTTAGTATAATAATATAATTCCTTATCAGTATTCTTTTTCCATTTGTAGTAGTACAACAAATCTTGATAAACAATATGAGTAAATTCTTCGTATTGAAATTTTTTATAATCACTATTTTCAATTTTATTGGCAAATTTTTCGGCTTTCTGAGAGTTATTTGTCAAACAATAATAAATCAGTAAATTACAATAAATAATGATTTTTTCATAGGCAGTTACAGATAGTAAAATTGCATCAAATAAATTTTTTTCGGTTATTTTATCGTACGTGCCTTTAAGTATGTTAATTACTGATAAATTGTTTAAAACATAACACTGAGATAAGTCTTTATTATCTAATTTCATTGCTCTTTTTATACATTCGGTAGCTTTTTGTAATTTTCCTTCATATGAATAAATCATAGACAACGAAATATATACACAAGCTACATCAAACAGCATACCGTTAGATTTAAATATTTTTAAAGCTTTAGAATAATAATTAATACATTCAAAGTTCGAATCACACAATTCTGCATAATTTCTTAATGCGTATGCATACTCTTTATATTTTTTATATGATTGATTATTCAAAATTTTTTTGCAATAGGTTTCAGACTCTCTAAATTTATCCATTTTCATGCTGTGATACAAGAGACATAGTTCCAATATTAATCTTAACCTACTATTCTCACATGATTTAGATATTAAATTTAACAGTTTCTCTTTTGATTCAATATTTTCTTGTAATGCATATATTTCACCTTGTAATGCCAAATGATAATGGTTATTTTGATCAAAAACTATATCAAGATTCTTTTGTGCTTGTTCATACAATTTGTTAGCAAGACATAACTCAACTAATAAAATAGTTAATGAATAAATTCCTTCTTTATTAATAGCAGATGTAACTAGTAGTTTTTTTCGGAAATTTTCAAGTTCTGTAATTATTAAATGGGGATATTTTATGTCAGAAATTAATTCTTTTACATTCGGTAATATTGAAAGTAGTTCCGAATCTGCAAATTTTAAAAATAAAAAAACTAATTTTTCAATCACATCTTTATTTTTATGATTTTTGCACAACATAGATAGATAATAAGTTTTAATACTGGAATATGCATAATATAAAATTGGATCAAATCGTAATTTATCTAATTCTTTATGAAGTGAATCATGCACTAAAAATATTTGTTTATTTTCTATATTTAATATTTTCCTATTTTTTAAATTTTGTATTGCCTTGGTTAGTCTTTTATTTGTTATATAAAAATTTGACTTTTGCTTTTTTGATTCTGATAAAAGTAACAAATGAAATAATAAATCGCAGTCTATGCAGTCATCATTAAGATAAACTGTATAAACTATGTGTTTTTCTAAATTGTTTAAACTATGCATTGAAATATCTATATTGCTTTTATTAACAGTAGATTTGTCGTTTGCTAAGATTATTTCCATTAAATTTCCATCATTGGAATCGTATATTTTTTCTAATACATTTATATCTAATTCTAAATTTTTTGGAGCTAATTGTTTCGCGTAAAAAAAGTCCATTTTTTCAACACGGTATTCTGTTATTTCTGCTCCCGTTTCAAGTAATTCTTTATATAAATTTATATAATGTGACTTTTCCTTTTCCTCATTAGTATATTCTAAAATAAAAACATTGTTTTCAGTAGTTTCAACGATTTCTCTTAAAATTTCAAACGATTGAGTGTCAATGTTTTGAATATTTTCAATATCTAGAATAATATTAGCATTATTTAAAACATAAACTATATAATCTTTTTTTCTAATTACAGGTTCTTCTTCTGCTGATTCAGCAATAGATATGGCATTTCCATAACCTCTTTTTGATTTAATAATGCTAAAAAAATACTTTATTAAATTTCCTAAACTACTATAACCATATTGGACTGGCGTCGGTATAAGGGTATTATTTTTAAAAGAAAACTCCTGTAAAGCTTTGTAAATTGCATTGAAATATTGTAAATTTTCTAAAGTGGAAACAGAACTTTTATTCATTTTCACGGTAACAACATTAGATGATAAAAATCCGCTATTCTTTAGTTTGCATATAAGTCCACTTTTCCCAACACCACTAATACCCGTTATCAATATTATTGAGTTTTTATTACCGTGGTTATTAATTATTTTAGTTATTTCTGCTATCTCATTATCTCGATCGAGTAATTCTTCATTATTATTAATATAATTATTCATTGATAATCATCTATTATCCTTCACTAAATTTTTTGTCTATTCTACTAGCACTAATAGCACAAAATACTATTTCATTCAATACAAAATACCAAATTATCGAAAACATGGTCTAAATTATTCATATTTTTAATTATCCGTCATTTTTAATCGACATTTATCAAAATCTCCGTCATAATGTATTTATCAATATTAAGGAGGTTTTTAATGTTTGATTTAGTAGATGAAAAGGACAAATATTTAATGGTCTGTAAGTCCCTGAAAGGACTGAGCGACCTGACGCTCAAGGCGTACAGGATTGATCTGGCACAATTTTGCGGCTTTATGGAAAGCCGTGACTGCTTTGATAAAAATGAGCTGAACGCATATATCGATCTGTTGCACGGTATGTACAAGCCCAAAAGCGCAAAACGCAAAATTGCCTGTGTAAAAGCGTTTTACAGGTATATGGAAATTGAAGATATCATCGGATTCAATCCTTTCCACAAGATAATTTTGAAATACAAAGAACCGCTGAAACTGCCGCGAACCATCCCGCTTAACTGCGTCAAAAGGATACTGATCTACGCACATAATCAACATTCTGCTGCTGATACAAAATATCGGAAAGAAACAACTTTGAGAAACATTTTAGTTCTCGAACTGCTGTTCTCGACCGGCATGAGAGTATCGGAAATTTCTCACCTAACACTCGCCGATTTTGATTTTACGGATAACACAATACGCATTTTCGGCAAAGGCTCAAAAGAGCGGGTCATGTGTATCAGTAACGAGTTAAGCAAGGCGATAAGCGATTACCAATCGGTTCGCTGCCACGAATCTGATTATCTGTTTTTAAACAGACTCGGTAACCGCTTATCTGAGCAGTCCATACGATATATGGTAAACGATTACGCAAATGCTGTTGGCGCACCATTGCATATCACACCACATATGTTCAGACATACTTTTGCTACAGAACTCCACAATGAAGATGTGGATATACGGTATATTCAGCAGTTCCTCGGTCACAGTTCGATCGCTACAACGCAGATATATACGCATATCAGCACGAATAAGACGCGTGAGATATTGAAGGCCAAACATCCGAGAAACAAGATGAATATACCGATACATATTTAAGAAGCGCCGAAGATCGTGCTGTAATTTATACAAAGGGAACAGCGCTACCGTGAAAACGGGGCGCTTTCCTCGTGTATGTATCATTTGCTGTTTAGGTGAACATAGGGTGGGTTCATGGTGGACATAGAAAGTGAACATACCAAAAGAAATATATATTTATATATCTAAGACGGAAAAGAAGAACATTGTTATATTAATACGAATGCGAAAATGATCTTTAATTATATAATCATGGTTGTTCTTTTCTGCTTTATTGATAGACTTTAATTGACAAATTTTGCAGTTATAGGTGAATAAAACGGGCGCTTGTCAGCGCCCGAATGTGCCGACTGTTGTCAATATAAAAATTTGCTTATTGGTTTGTGTTTGGATTACAATAGAACATACTCAAAATTTTCGTATGTTTTCAGTTCATAATCCTCAGGTGTAATATTTTCTTTCTCACCGATGCCGTAAATGCAAAAGTGAAGGGTGTTTTCGGCACCGGTGAGATTTCTTAGCCCAAAATTGTAGAAATATTTTCCTATTACAACGGAATCGTTTTCAAAAATGAAATCTCCGTCAGCATCGCTTTGCTCGATTTTCTCTAATATGTTTTCGAAATCTCCGCCGCAGCAATAATTTGTTTCAATGTGCCTTATAAAATCAGTTCTGTTCATTTTGATGTTCCTCCTATTTTATACAGCGGCACATATAAGCAAATTTAATGCTTAGACCTTGTATTTGGAATATGGTTTTCTTAAAATCAATATGGAAATGACTCGAAAACACAGAGAGTTTTGCTGATATCATTTCTGCGAGCAATTAACTACCAAAAGGTTGATCGTTATCGCCGGGTTGGATATCGCCGCCGCTTTCGGTCAAGATGTTGCATATTTTAAAAAACTCTATTTCAGTATTTGGCTTTATATATTTTTCTTTCATATTTACACCTCACTTTGCAGCAAATTACGAACTAATGATTTGGTTGTTTGATCTATTTCGTTATCCTGTAGTACAAGCCCGGAAACTTCTTCAAAACTGCCGTTCAGGCTGTTTGAGTAGAAGTACATTCCGTCTATGCACACATAAGCTCTTACGGATATATTTGTATCGTAATTACTTGCCGGAATATCAGTAAATACAAGATTGAATACCGTTGTGCCTTCTGTTGAATGATCAAGATTGTATGCTGCTTTTTGTTTAATGTTATCTGTGCCGACATTTTCAACAGTCAATTGTGAAGAATCATAAGGCGTATTATCATAGTTGTAATGATAAATGAATCCGTATTCAATATCAGAAGCCAAATTCTCTATTTCCGGTATTTCATCCCATGAGAATCCGAAACGAAGCCCTGTTTTCGTGACTCTTATGGATCTTCCTTTATCCTCCACATTAACAGGGGATGAGACTGAAGAATCTCGGTAGTCACTGGGGATAAAGTTGCATCCGTTTTCTTCCGTCCATTGTTCTGAATACGAATTTAAAGGTGCAACGATTGTATAATCATAATCAGGCGTAACCGTTATAGATTCGAGTTTATCAGAAGTATATAGTGTTGCTCCGCCTTGTTGTTCAGGCAGGGAATCAAGTGATACCAAATTCGGAGCAAATATTTTTATGTTTACAGTACTTGAATCATCATAAAGGTTGTTTATAAACACACCTGAGGATATATGCGTTGCTGATGGCAAGTATAAAGTTTCAAGATCACTACAATCCCCGAAAGCATTTGTAGAAATCTCGGTAACACTGTCTAATTTTATTGATTTTATATTACTCATATAAAAAATTTCTTCGCCCAACACAACAACATTAGGAAGTTCTATATTTTCAATTGTAGAATAATTAAAAGTATTGTCAGGTAAATTAGTTAATTTTGGAGCGTTAAACTCTTTTAAATTTCTCGTAGAACTAAAACACATACTTCCTGTAATTTCGGTAAGTTCTGGCAGGTCAATCGATTCAAGCATATACATATGTGATAATGCACTTTTACCCAAAGTCTTTACTTTCGGCAGATTAACATATTCAGCATTTTGTAATGACCACAAACCCATAAGTCCTACAGAAGTTACATTTGGAAGGTCAATATAAATCGCATTATTCAAACTGTTAAATGAACATTTGTTTATAGTAGTTAATTTTTCGTTATATAGTGCAGGTATGGATGTACAATGGCTGAAAGCATATTCTCCTACCTCCTCAAGTTGGGTAAGGTCAATGGTATCCATCTCACGGCATAAATAAAATCCCCGTGTTTCAACGACTTTCAGATTATTGCAGTATACTGATTTAAGGTCACCGCAGCCCTGGAATCCGCCTTCTCCAACATATGTTAATGTATCAGGAAGTTTTATCATAACCAAATCGGACGCACTGAACACTCGCTTTCCGATACCTGTAACAACAATACCGTCTATAGTATCAGGGATAGTGAGGTAGTTATTGTTACCGTTGTATTCCGTGATGATACCGTTTGTGTCTATAACAAAGTTTTCCTCAGGGTCGGTTACGGTTATATAATAATCAGCAACCACCTGCAGACTCTTCAGTTTGTCACCTGAATAAGCGCAGGCATGAACCCTCGTTACCTTGTCTATAACTATTGGACCTGTATAAAGAATACCTGTTGCTTTCGATGCTCTGGAACCGTCCAGTGTATAATAAATTTCAGCATCCGGATCACTGCAAGTGATCTCGATCGTAACGCTGTCTGAATATCTGCCGCTTTCCACGGTGAATTCAGGCGGAGTCGCTCTATCCTGATTATATTCTGTTATTGTGCCGATATACAGAGCCATTTTGCCGTAAAGGCTGTCGATATGCTGATCATCATTCGTCCAGACACGCCCGTTATCTTCGAGTAGTCCACAGACTTCATCTGAATTTAAAGATGGATTCTTTGATAACAATAATGCCGATGCCGCCACTACGAATGGACACGACATAGATGTTCCGCTTAAAGTTTCATATCCGTTATCCATATATGTACTGTATACAGACACACCGGGAGCAACAATATCAACCATATTGCCCCAGTTAGCCCATATGGGTTTCTCATCATATTTATCAATTGCGGAAACGGTTATGCAGTTTTCTATTCCCGCAGGTGTGTATTTCGCGGCTTCTGCACCACTGTTTCCCGCTGAAACACATACAACAATTCCCGCGTCGGTAGCAGAGTTTACTGCTTCTTCCATTTCTTTGCTCTCGCCTTTTACGCCGAGACTCATGTTTATTACATTAACTCCATCGGTTATAGCATATTCCAAAGCGAGCGCAACTTTGCTTATTGTACCATAGCCTTCACTATCAAGTACTTTATATCCTTTTACCTTTACATTGGAAGTAGAATTGTCTACCACTATTCCGGCAACATGAGAACCGTGGCCGTCATCGTCCTTTTCATCGTTCTCATTTCCCGATGAACTGATATTGTAGTTAGAGCGAATGACTCTGTTTTTCAGGAACTCGTGGTCATAATCTATGCCGCTGTCAAGTATTCCGACAACGATCTCGGGCAATTCGTCAACAGACGGCAGATAGTCGATGTAATCATCCACGCCGATTGCCTCACTGCCCCAGGAAAGGTGTTCACCGTAGTTGATACCCATATTTTCATCCGCGGCGGTGGTTTCCACTTCGTCATATTCAGCGGCGGAAACTACAAGGTCGGGTTCTGCATATTCAACGCGATTTTGTTTTTCGTAATATTCCTGCGCCGCCTTTGCGCTTTCCTCGTTGTCAAACTGAACGATGTGCAGATCGTTATATCCCTCAACGATGGCAACGGAATCAAGCGGGTCAATATCGTACTTTGATTTAACGATGAGCCTTTGCGTTTGATAAGGCTGAGAAAGCGTTACGGTTTCATCATCAATATCCACTTCAAAGCCAAGGTCTTCGGCTGACTCCTTATCGAGTGTATCTGAGGATAGATCATTAACGGAAAAAGTGGAAATTCCTGTTTCTTCTTTTGGTATTACTTCATATTCCGCTAAGCCGTCAGTTGGTATCTCAAAATCATCTTCCGTAACCGTGGCGGTCTCTTCGTCCTCAACAGAGAGCGGCACCGCCTCATCGCCGACATGGCAGAACTCACTGCCGTCCTCTATCGTGATTTCGGGTATATATTCGCTGTCATATTCTTCTGTCAGCGCGTTAAGTTGAGCTGAGAATTCTTCAAGCGAGATCTCGGGAGTGCTGCTTGCGGCGTATACCGTCATAGGCAGTCCCGCTATCACCACACATATTGACAACATTAGTGAAATGACTTTTTTCACAAACAACACTCCTTTCAAAAATCAGTTTTTAATTATAAATTAATTTTACTAGTTACCAAAGGTATGTTCCGTATTTCTGTTGTGGCAGCACATTTTCCGTATTCCAAAATTTTGTCAAATTTAAATCGATTTGTTTAAACGGAAGTACCAAATCAGCGGAGTCATTGGTAACGATGTTATTATTGACTGTATTTGCACCTGCTGAAGGATCAACATTATTTACAGGATCATTCTCACAATATGAATACAAATTCGTACACATAACAGAATCAGAACCAGTATCCAATACCGAATTCGGGCTTATAAATCTGCCGAGATAAGGCTCATAATACCTGGATTCAAGATAATACAGGCCGCTCTCGATATCATACACTGCATCTTTATATGCAAGAGGATTTAAAAGCATAAGATATCTGTATCCATCAGCATTATTCAAAGACACAACGGCACCATTGTTGTCATATCCATATGAAACAAGTTCTTTGCCATTTTCATCAATTATGGCTGTTATAACATTATCTGCATCTTTCATGTAATAGAAAGTGTTCGTTTCATTAACGGCGTTTCCGTCTGCGTCTTCCATTTTATTTACGACCAGACCATAAGCATTGTTATTTTCATCATAGAGAATAACAATACTATATTTGCCGCCGCCGTTACCGTAAGTAACATCTCCTTCATCAAACAGAGTTCCATTGCAGTCAACATTAATGCCAGCAAGCAGTCCGTCTCTCCAAATATAATCAATATCCGCTTTTGCAAGAGTTGCCTCTTCTTCAGAAATCCCTAACGCGGAAAGAATTGAAGTTGGTATACTGTCCAAAGATAAATTGATGGTTTTATTTGTTCTGAGATTATTATCATCATATTTATAGTGGAACAGATCAACTGAAATTGGATATGAGACTATTGGCAGATCCGTTAATGAAATATCTATATTGCCGGTAATATTCGTTAAAGTAGAACCTCTGGACCAGTTCAAATCAACGCCAGAGAAACTAATTGTTCCAACCCCGTTCGCCATTTCACCGGTTAAATCCTCTACTTCTACTTTATTTATATTACCAAATTCATCGTAAGAAATATTAAAATTAATATCCCCATTATTTGTATTCCTTATTGTAAAACCGGTAAGAAGATTTTTTAAAGCAGTATTCGATTCAGAATCATATGAAAAGTCCATATACGGTGTAAGTTCATCGGAATTTTCGTAAACTTTTATTATATTTCCATACTTATCATATTCAAATAAAGTTCCTGCACCGCCCATTGCCATTCCGGCTTCGTTACAAGCATTTAAGACTATGGATTCAACATCAAATATGTCTCCACCGGAAACCGGGGATACTGTATATGACAAAGTTTTCCCATTGGCATAATAAAGATATCTGTATTCTTCGATGAATTTTTTATTGCCGTTTTCATCTACTGAGTAGTATGTTAAGTACCTTACAAGATCTGTAGCGTCTACATCTGTGTCTATTTCCTCTAATTTATTTCCGGTAATAATATTACTAATACTGGATATCGCTTCGTCCATTTCTTCTTCATTTTCATAATATGTGTATTCTCGGAGAATATATGACGATGCGCCTTCAGTCTGAATCTTTTCAGAAATAACTCTTCCGAAATCATCATATTCTGTTGACATTACAGTCTCACTGTTGTTGACAGTAGATGAAAGTTGAGATGTACTATCGTCAGAGGTTTTGCCGATCTTTACAAAATTGTTTCCTATCTGCTCAAGTAGATTTCCATCTTCATCATAGCCGTAAACATGGATAACATTTCCGTCCATATCTTTTACGGAAGTTAAACCATCCTGATATGACTCAATTGTGCCGCCTATGTTATCTTTTTTGCCGTAACAAGTGCCGTTGTCATAATAGTAGTAACTGTATGAAAGCGTATCACCGTTTGTATTGTTGGTATCATATTTATATATAATGTTGCCTTCATCATCATATACATAATTGATTTCCTGACCGTTAATATATTCGATGGAATTAATTCTACGATAATCAGTTTCATCATATACATAATGAACATACGGGTCATCCATGTCATTAATATATATGTTTTCTAAATTACCCCAATTATCATATTCAAAGGCATATGTATTGAATGGGACAAACTCCTCATCTTCTATATTGCCGGTTTCGATTTTATCCAACCTGTCGCCGGAATATGTATACTGGACCTTCATAGTATATACTTCCGGTGACTGAGAATCTCTGTCATCATATCTAATGTATTTATTCTCAAATTCACTGATGATGCCAGAGAGATTGTTAAAGTTGTCATATTCGTAGTCGACTGTGTTACCGTTAGCATCAGTTACTCTTGCTACATTGGCAAAATAGTCATACTCATATGTTGTCCAGCGTCCAAGAGGCGTCAGTTCTTTGGTAAGAAGAGATCCGCTGTTGCCGTATTCGAACTTGGAAACAATATCTCTTGCTACATCATCTACTGTAGCCGTTTCTGTTATACCGGTAATATTGCCGTAATCATCATATGTGTATGTCGTGTCTGCCAAAGAATGGTCTGCATCTTCATTTGAATCATTAACAGACACTGTAGTTTCGTCTGTGGTTAAGGCAATCATATTACCGTCTTCATCGTATTCGAATTCGGCAGTAAACAATTCATCTTTTGCAAGTGAAACGCCGTCAAATAGCGCATATCCCATCTGATAATCGTAATTAATTACAAATTTCAAAGCCGAATATGTATCTCCCGCGTGACCGAAGTCAGCGGGCAGAGTAATCTCGTCTTCAAGATACTGCCAATCTGAATAATATGTTGAATATGTATTTTCGGAAAGCAGTTCCTGACTGCTTCCGTCAGCGGAAACAGCGTATACGGAAAATCCAAGTTTTCTGTTTGTGCCGTTTTTTTCTGGTATAGCGTTAACAGCCTTTATCCAACCGCCATAGGTATATTTTGTTCCTTCAGAGGCAGTGATAGATACTGTCTGAGAAATAGAATTTTCTGTTGAAAAATCGCCTGTAATTTTCAATCTGTTATTATCCGCAGTTGAAATAACAGCGTCTTCAGAAACAACGGAACTATTTGTATTTGCTGACCAACCATTTAATGAGTCAGCAAAATCACCGTTGCTAAGAAGATTAACATTAGTTAGATAGGGTGACTGCTGAACATACATATTATCAATATATGTTGCGGTTTCTGCTGATGAAGAACTGTTATCAACAGACACGGAAACATTAATATATGTACTGTCCTCAGTGTCAATAGTGCAATACACTTGCTGCCAACCTTCCGCATTCTGCGCATTTGCAGTTGTAAATATTCCGCTTGAATCTCCGTTTGTAAGGGTTAGAGATGCGTTAGCGGATGCCGGCTGGTTAAGCCACATTGAAACTGTGTATGTGGAATTCTTTTCAAGACCGTTTATCTTATTCGTATAAACAGCGTTGACTTGCGCCGGAGTTGTAAGTTTAACGGATGAGTTTCCGTTGAACTTAGCATCCGATGAAATGCTTACATAACCATTTTCCGTATTGAAGAAACTGTCTTTATTGCTTTCAAATCCGTAAAAATCAGCAATATTTCTTGCGCTGTTTCTTGTAGCAGATACTTTTGAAATAAGGTCACCGTTATACTGGGCAAATACTGCGTTTCCGTCCTGATCAATAACAGACATAAGTTTTCCGCTTAGGTCAAAATATTCAGTGTATGTATTTGTTCCGTCAGAAATAGTGGTAGTATTTGCTCCGTAACTGAATGTCAGATACTCACCGGCAGTGCTGTCAGTCGAATATTCCTGAACTTTAATAACTTGATCATTGTCATTGTAGGTATATTCATATGACAAACCTGTTTGATTAGTTGTTTTTATGATATTACCAGAATCTGAGAAATCATACGATATATTTTGCTCTGCAATACCTGAATCATTTTGGTTTACTATAATATCCAAATGTTGATCATTAACATAAAAATCTGTATAGATTTGGCTAATACCATTGCATTCATCAAACACAAGATTTGCATAATCTTCATTAACTGAGGTATCAACACCGTTTAATACACCATTTGAATAATTAAAAGTTGTGGTGCCAACTTCGTCTGAAATAAAGGCAATTTTATCTGCTGCATATGAAACGGTAACAGTTGACGAATTTGCGTTTGGATTCGCATCTGCATTTTTTGTAGTATTTTGCTCAACAAGAGCAAATACTTTTGTGTTCAATTCTTTATCGTTATCCGAATCAACGGCACTCGATGAATAAGTTTCAGAAATATAGTTTCCACCAGCAGAATATGATAACTTAATTGTATTATCTACTGAATCATCAATAGAATACTTGTCACCATCAGAAATATACTCTTTAGTGCCGTCACCATAAGTCAGTACATATTCTGAATCGTCATTGACACTGTCAACCATCAATGTTTTATAATAATTAACGGAAACATTATCACCAAGCCAACTGCCTTCAGGAGTGTTTACTCCTTTGCCCATATAGAATGTAAGATCACCCATAGAACCGTTGGAACTGAAATCAGTTCTCTCTATAACGAGGTTACCGGTATAATCATTTACATAAGCGGTTCCTGCTATGCCGGCATTCTGAATGTGAAACTGAGAGTTTGAATCAAGCCCACCAACTGTATTGTATTCCAATGAAAGATACGGTGTCCTGTCTGCATAAATAGTATACTCACTGGAAGCAATCGTTGTCTTAAGAGTTCCGTCAAGCGCTTTAAGAACAAGGATCCTGTTAAGGTCATTATTTTGATACCACTTATTTGCCAAGTTGGTTATATCAAAGTAAATCTGATTTGGATTTTCAGGTGTTATCTGAAGATCAATAGCCACATCTGTTGGCTCGATCTTGTTATTCCAATTAACTTTTGAGATATAATCGTCATTAACCTGCGCATCTTCGGGAAGTGCATACATTGCCAGACTGTATGGGTCGTATACATCCGTTGTAGTAAACAGATTAAGTGTGCAATTCGTTATCTTAGCGTTATCAGGAAGTTCGGGGAGGGTCTTAATGTTATAATATCCCCAACTTTGTGATGATGAATTCTGAACCGCTACAGTTGTCATTGTAGATTTATTCTTTGTTTTGGTAGTGGTCGTAACAAATGTATCTTCAATATTCTGATTAGCCTTATTGCTTACGATAGTGACTGTCGGATCAATGTTTACAGGATAAGTTGTGTTCTCATCCGCAAGCCAAGTGTAATCAGGTGCGTAGGTAAGAATATATCCGTTTTCGCTTTCCGCAAAAGACACATTTATACTTTCACTGACATTATTGTTAGCGTCGACCATATAAGGTGCAGCTATAATGAATACTTCATTACTGTTATCATCAACAACCGAAATGGAATTGTCATCATTCAAAACAGCGGACATATCGGCCGTATCAAGTTCATACTGAATGGCATAATCTTCATCAGGCACATCGCTGAGAATAATGTTCTCCTTAAGTGAATTCGGCTGAACATTATATTCAACATCTGTGTCAGGTAAAACATCAGCATAAGTGATGCCTGAAGTCAAAGAATTTATATTACTTTCTGCGTATGCCACACTTTCCGCATCAGTTTTATCAACATCAATTTCATCATTGCTGATTACGGTGCCGTTGCTTGAGTTTACATCATTGAGCAGTTTGAAACTGATGGTGTTGTCTTCATAATTAAGTTTAATCTCAGAATCGTCTGTATATTTTTCAGGCAACTCAACATTATATGCATTTGCTGTATTGGTTAAAACGGAATTGTCTGCATCCGATTCCACAAGAGTGTTGTCTATATCCTTAAGTTCCCCGTCTTCTTCATAGTGCATAGGTACTGCTGTTGAAATAACAACATTAGTACCTTGAGATGTTTCATAAGTTTTAGAATACAGATCGCGCGATTCTTCAACTTCTGAAACCTGAACATCATATGAATTTTCCGTTTCAGCAGCATATGTGCTTATCGGGAACACTGTTGTTATCAAAACAACAGCAAGAAGAGCGGAGATAAATTTTTTACTGTTTTTTATCATATACACATCTCCTCAATTTTAATTAATATTTCCGTATATTGATTCGAATACACTTTGAGGCCCTTTATCCGAATCAAATCCTTGATTAAAAGAGTAAAATTTTACAACGGCTCCATATTCATTTTCATTACTTTGAATATATATATCAAAACCGTTTAAAAATACTTTTCCGAATTCCTGCTTGGCGTCATCATCTTTATATGTAATTGAAACAGTGCCTATTTCATCTAAAGACAAAGATGTTGCCAGCGGTTCGGTAGCCGTTTCAGCAGATTTCAGTATTTCAAGCGTTTCATCATCAACAGAAACTTCATATTCGCTTCCGAAGATGTTGAAATATATTCCGGATATATCTGTATCCGGTGTTCCGCTTTCTGAAGTATCAACTGCTGCAGATGTCGAATATGTATCGACACCCGTTGTATTTTCGATATTAGTGTTCGTTTTAGAGCATGCGCTACACACTAATAACAAAATACATAAAAACAAAATTGCAGCCTTTTTCATAATCATCCTTTCATCTAAAATATTTTGTCAAAATAAATACATCTTATATGTAGTATTTAAGAATTAAAATTTCAAGAATTTTTGACAAGTGCACAACGAGAAAGGATAAAAGCAGAAAAAAGGGTCGGCAATTACTACCGACCCTTCACATTTTTGTATCATTTATTCAATTTAGGAAACACAATATCTGTTTCAAAAATATTTTTACTTTTGTCAAATTTCCAATCATAGAGTGCGTTATATTTTTTGATAATTTTCTTAATGCTTCTAACGCCTATTCCGTGTAATTTTTTGTTTCTTTTTGTCGTTTTTAGTTCGCCGCTATTAGTTTCCGGACTATTAACGCAACTGTTCCGTATAATTAATCCGTCATATAAATCATTCTTTGAGAAAATGTAAATCTGTATATAACCGTTTTTTGCTTGTTCTGCAGCCTCTACGGCATTATCAAGCAGATTGTTCATAAGCGTTGAAAGATCAACATCATCTATATAACTTAAATTGGCTGTTTTTGAGTCTATTTCTATCTTAATATTTTTACTTTCACACAGGGTAATATATTTGCTCAGAATCAAATCAAGCATTTTATTTTTACTTATTCCCGTGTAAGAAAATTTATCAAGATCAGGCATGAGTCCGTCAATATATTTTTGTACATCATTAACATTATCAAGATTTCGTATCTGCGTTAAATGATTTTTCATATCGTGCGCCAATACACGCATTTCTTTATTTGACTGGTCAATTACCTCAAAATATTTTTTGTCCTGCTCTTCCTGGTGCTGTATGGTTTTTAATTCAAAAAGTTCTTCCGTGTTTTTCAGCGAATATTCATAAATAATAAACACCAATATGTTAGAGAATAATACGAAAACCGTGGAAACAGTTAAAAGCACATCCATAGATTTTGGCAATACAGTTATATATGCTATATATCGTAATGACAACATCATCAAAATACTTGTAAGCGGAACAAAGAAAAGAAGCCAAAAATATTTATTGCCTGATTCCTTTTTCTCTCTCTTAGCGAACAATTTTAAAATTGCCATCATGATTGCAAAATATATGATTTTGCTTGTTATCACAACATATAGATACGCATACTTGTTATTATCCATTGCATTAAAATCATCAAAAAAAGCAGTGCCAATGCCCATAACAAGAAGTTCAGAGGCAAACATGATAATGATAAAAATTGCTGAATGAAATATCGCCGACTTAAATGTGGTTCTATATAATAAAGCAAACATCATAACATACAGTACCATCAAAGCGATACCGTTTAAGTAAACAATACCAAACTGATATATGATACATAGAACTACATTAGCAAGAACCGTAAAGATAAAAGAGACTGTTTTTGATTTTCTCGGCTCAAATAAAGTATTTGAATAATAGAAGAGCAGCAATGTTTCAAACATGTACATAAATATGTCAATTACAATTTTATTCATCTACTATATCCTCTCCGACAAAGTCCAAGAATTTTCTTTTGAATTCAGGCTGTTTGCGTGATGCTATTGAAATTTTAACATTTGAATACGGTTCAGCCAAACAAATTTCATTACGCTTGAAACTTTTTACATAATTCAAATTAACTATGTAACTGTTATGAGGTACCGCAAAGCAGAACGCTACCAATATTGAACGAAGATGTTTCATTGTTTCCTTAACACAATATTGCTCATTTAAACAGTATACATATACACCTTTAAGTTTTGCCTCAACATATATTATATCATGTTGTTTAATTCTGATAATTTGGTTATTCTTCATGTGAAGAGTAATTATTATTTCATTCATTTCAGATAACGCTTTATCCAAAGCAGCATAAATCCGATTTTGAGAGATTGGTTTGTCAATATATCTTGTGACTTTTAGATCCATGGCAGCATCCAGATATTGTCGATAAGATGTTATAATTAATATAATCGTATTGGAATGTTTCTTTTGAATTTCTTTAGCCACATCTATCCCATTTAAATCGCCCAGTTCAATATCCAAAAAAAGAACATCAAATGTTAAAGTGGATTCTAAAAGCGATTTTCCGTTATTAAAAATGTATATCTCCGATTCCATGTTATTAATTTTTGAATATTCATGAACATATGATTTTATGGACAACCTATACTCTACTATATCATCACATATTGCTATCTTCACTAAATATATCCCCCAAAAAGAAAAATCGTATAATCTTTTGAATCGATTATACGATAGTAGTCAAAATAATTCAAGGATATCTTTTATAGAAACACATCTATAATACGAGATACTTTTATTTTATCTTCATCTGAACATCTTTTAATTTTTTGTATAATTTCCTCATCTAAATCAGCATAAACGGTACCGGACGCAATATAATCTGTATTAGTTTTTAATACAGAACAAATATCTAAAAATAGTAAAAAACTTGGAGCGGACTTCCCGCGTTCTATATTAGAAAGATGGTTATTTGAAATATTGATTTTACTAGCCAATTCTTTTTGAGTCATGTCCATTTCTTTACGCCTCAAAAAAATTCTTTTGCCTATTTCTTTTAAGTTATACGCCATATTTGAACCTCACTTATATAATAATTTTATCATTACTATCTTGCATAGAGAACAAACTATTAGCGAATTAATTTTATAATAGTTGTAATTATTAATATTATCCAAAAAAAGTTTTATAATAATACGAAATTATGCAAAAGTACAATGTCATTCTGCGTTTGTCAAATCGAATTGATTTTTTATATAATTCTTAGTATATTCTTATCGTCAAAATAAATACTGCAATATTTGAAAGGAGAAAAATATGAAAAACGCTGTAATAAAATGTGTTGACAAATTGGTGAAAATGGCATTGAAATCAAATATCAATTCCACTACCAGTTTCACGGCCTTTCAGCCGGTGGTTCCAGAAGAATTAAAAAAACTAAGCAAATTTTAAGCACTGATTATTTGAATGATTAATAAATTAGCATTAAAAATAGCTAAAAAATTTATCAAGCACCAAAATTTACAATTTGATAAAGTTGAAATATATCAATATGGATTCTTTGTACTGCTTTCTAATTTGTTATTTTCTATAATAACGATCGTAATAGGAATAGCATTGGATATACTTCTTGAAAGTGTTGTATTTTATTTTTCGTTTCTCATAATACGGCAATTTGCCGGAGGATATCATGCTACAACAGAAACGAAATGCGAAATTATTTCTGTACTTTCAATTTTCGTATGCTTGGTTTTTGTGCGGTTTCTGAAATCATATGATTTCAGAACACCGTTGCTCTTCCTAACGATAGTCGCGGCAGTTTTGACAGCGGTTTTATGCCCGTTAGACACCCCTGAAAAGCCGCTGTCAGAAAAGGAATTTAGATATTTTCGCAAGATATCATGGATCATCCTGTTCGTGATAACTGTAACTATTGTTATTTCTTATTTTTTTAGGTTTAATGTATTATTTGCTCCATGTTGTATGAGTCTGATCCTCGAATCGATTCTCATCATTGCAGGCAAAATAAAACAAATAACAAATATTAAGAAAATGAAAAGTAAATAAGTTTGTAAAAAAAGAAGCTTGACGAAAAGTCAAGCTTCTTTTTTTGTAGATAAATATAAAATTGCTTTTTAAAATAATATGGCTATGTTATATAGCTAAGTATCCCTGATCTTCGATTTGACTATCAATATGAATAACCAAATCGGAGGTCAAAATATGAAATACACATATGCGTTTTCAGATGAAGAAAACACTATAGAAATAAATAAAAAATGGGCCGGTATATTAAATGAATTTGATAAAACCGAGCAGAGCAATGAGCGTTCGGAACTTAGACGGAAAATTCCACTGGATACCGATAATGCGTATAGTTCATGGCTGGAGGTGACAGATCCGTTAATAGAAAAAATTATAAACGGTGAAAGGGATCTAACAAATGAAGAGCGTTTGCATATTGCTATCAATAAGCTTAAATCCAAGCAGAAAGCATTGATAAAAGCTATCTACTTTGACGGCGTTTCAGTCAGTGAATATGCGGCGAAAGAAGGAGTAAAACCGTCAGCAATTTCACATCGTTTGCAAACGGCTAAAAGAAAATTGAAAAAACTTTTCTGAAAAATCCTCATTTTTTGCTGATTTTCTGGCTATAGGTGAAGGGGTTAATTTTTTTTGACCCGATGAACATTGAAAATTGAATATCCTTACAGTAAATACTTTCCCGTTATTGTTTCTGACGAACAGGGACAAGCAGACTAAGTACAACAAGGGCTTTTGTGGGCTCTTTGTTTGTTGACTTTAAACTGCCGGCGGTTCCGGCAGGTGTGCGATGACAGATAGCGGGGATAATGATACTTCTGTCCAGTCAAAAGTCGAGCGTGATAAAACCGTCGCAACCAAAGAGGGCAGCCCGGAGAGAACCTCGGGGTGGTGAGATTCCAATGATAAGGCTAACCGGTCTTAGTTTACTGTATGCCCGCCAGTCAGGGGCGCCGTGGGCAAATATGACTTACACGCAAAACAACCAATTGAGATGCAGATATGATTATATAATGATTTAATATATAAATTATGCAAAATTATAATTCATATCTGTATCTCCTTTAATTTAAAAAAGAGGATTAATAGTATGAAATATAAAGAATACAAAGATATGCCAATGTTTCTGTCCATCAGAGATGTTGCGGAAACCGTAGGCTTGTCCGTTTCGCGAATATATGATATTGCTAACTCGGATAAAAATTTCCCTGTTGTTATTTTGGGAAGGCGAAAAGTGGTTCCCCGTGATGAATTTCAGGCATGGATCAAGGCAAGTGCCAAAGGTTGTTCACGATATTAACCGTTTACATTTTATCTGGACTTTCAGAAACTTGTATGGTATCGTTCGTGTTGATAAGGAGATGATCATATGGCCAAAAGAGCCAAAGGAAGCGGAACTCTTCGTAAAAGAGCAGACGGTAGATGGGAGGGCCGTATCGTAATAGGTAAAGATGAAAACGGCAAAACAAAGTACAAGTCTGTAATGAGCACCAAGAAAATAGAGTGCCAAAAGAAATTGGATCAGTTAATTGCAGAAAAAGCAACAATCGAACAAAACAAGGTGTGCAGATACGGCAATTGCAGAAATCCTACTGTTGAAGAATGGAATGAGATTTGGATCAACAATTATTGCAAAGGCTATTTGAAAGAAAAAACAGTGAATGGTTATGCAAATGTTATTCAAAATTATATAAATCCTTTCCTCGGTGATTTTAGGCTAAAGGATCTCACAAAACTTGTTTGTCAGCAGTATATTATGGATGTATACGAGAACGGCAGAGTGCATAAGAAACGGGAAACTGATTTGGATGAAGGGTTAAGTTCACGAACAGTTAAATCCATAAAAATCGTTTTTCATGCATCTCTTCAAAAAGCGGTTGAGGAAGAAATCATAGAGAAAAATCCAACGGATAAACTGAATCTGCCAAAGGGCAGAGAAAGGGGAATGAGAACTCTTACAAAAGAAGAAAGCAACCGTTTGCTTGAAGAAGCGTATAACAGCGGTTGCTTTGAATTTTATTATCTTGAATTAACAACAGGTTTGAGACTCGGAGAGATATTGGCTCTTGAGTGGACTGATTTAGATTCAAATAATCAAACGATCACAGTCGATAAGCAAGTTCAACGGATAAACGGTGTTCAGAAAGTAGAAACACCGAAAACAAGACAATCTATTCGCACAATAGCAATAAGTAAAGGTTGCGTTAAAGCTCTCGAAAAATTAAAAAAGCAGCAGGCGAGAGGGACAAAACTTATGTTTCCGTCCCCAGCAACCGGTACTTACAGAGATAAAAATGCTGTGCTGAGGCAACTTAAAAGAATGTTGAAAAGAGCAAATCTTCCTGATGTGCGGTTCCACGATCTAAGACACACATGCGCTACTATTGCACTTGAAGAAGGCGTTGATATTAAAACGGTATCTGCGATGCTTGGACACACGGATTGCAGTTTTACTATGAATACTTATGTTCATGCTACCAAAAAATTAAAATCAAATGCTGCTGATAAAATGGAAACAGCATTTTCAGCAAGTTACAGCAATGTAATGGAGCGTTAAATGACGCTTCAAAAGATTTTATAATGCAAAATAAGTGGTCAATAAGTGGTCAAATCCCACATCGAGAATATAAACAAGTGGGCAAAAGAAAAATCCCTGAAACCAAGTGATACCAACGGTTTCAAGGATTTTTTATTTGGTACGCCGGAAGGGATTCGAACCCCCGACCTTCTGGTTCGTAGCAATGTCGATAGCCATTAAACAAGCCCTAAACAGCGATGTTTAGGGCTTTCCTTGTCCGATTTTTCTGCCGAATTTTCAATTGGCTCACTGTTTCTGCACCCTCGTTCTCCTGTGTAGCCGTCAGTTTAGGAGTCAAAACGTATACCTTTTTTCATAATATTGAGGAAAACAATACAAAAAATCAGTTTGTTCGCTTGAATTGTTTTTGACGGATTTTAGCACATTATTTTCAATATGTTACTTTTATTAAATGTTAAAAAGCTGATTCCCATTAAATTGAGAATCAGCTTTTAGGAAAAATACTATAAAATTATTATTTATAATTCGGGAGTAAATGAAAGATTACTCCTCTGCTGTTTGTATTTTTTTGTTACTCGATAAGACCGCTTTCTTTTAGAAGAATTTCAATATCCGTACTTTCAACCTTTTTAAGCAGAATCTTTACGAACTCCTTTTCCATAAGCGAAAGCTTAACATCGGTAATCGGTTTCTTATCAATAGCGTAGTAGCAGGCACGGAGAAGCTCACGAACATCATATTTACTGCCCCAAACCTCAGGAACACCGCGGTCAACATCAAGGAGAGTATAAACAGATTCCATACCGGTACGCATTGAATATTCTATCGTGAATATTGTGTCACGGGGAGTTTCTGCAAACTGACCAAGGAAAGCAAAGTTTACAGCGCCGTCAGGTACAACCTTTGGACGGTCCTCGTTCTTTCTCGGCTGGAAAAAGGCGTTAATGAATGGCATAAAGCAGGTTGTGGTGTTGCAGGCATTTTTTGCAAGGTCATCAATTTCCGCATCAGGAATACCGATATGATACAGCCACTCACGGCATACCTCCTCGCCTGTGCAGTCACGCATTGCCTTTTTAACATAATTACCTTCCTTGTTTGTGGTCAAAGCATAAAGCCAAATTAAAACAGTGTCTTTATCCTGTGACTTAAACTGAGGCTGACGGTTGATTGTCCACGACAGATACCAGTTATCCATACTGTCTTTAACAGTAACAATACCACCTGTGGTAACCTTTCCCTCGCGAGGATCCCTCTTGCAAATGTTGATTATGTGTTGAATAATTTCTTCGTTAGATGTTGCAACAGTAGCACTCATCCAGTTTGTTTCTTCAATATTGGTGCAGAAATTATCGGGATTACCGAACTCACTGTGCTCAGCCTGCTTTGCAATGTTTTTCCATAAATCCCATGACTCGCCTGTACCGTTTTTAGCTTTTGTAAGGTCGGGAGCGTGTGTTTGGTCGCCGTAGCAGGAAGTGTCGGTGCAACAACCGTTTGTAATAAACACAAGGTCATCCTCAACTAAATCTATTGTTTGCTCCTTGCCGTCTTTAATAAACACAATCTGCCTTGCAATCTTTTTGTCGCCTACGGTGTCGATAATAACATTTTTTACATTCATACCGTACTCGATTGTAACGCCGTGGTTTTCAAGGTATTTTACCAGTGGCAAAATCAGGCTTTCATACTGATTATACTTTGTGAAGCGAAGAGCGCTGAAATCAGGAAGTCCATCAATATGATGAACATAACGGCATAGATAACGTTTCATCTCAAGCGCACTTGACCAACGTTGAAATGCAAACATAGTCTGCCAGTAAAGCCAGAAATTTGTTGACCAGAATGAATCCGGCAGAACCTCCGAAATTTTCTTACCTTCAAGAGTCTTTTCAGGTGTAATAAACAACTGTGAAAGAGCCATTGCAGATTCTTTATCAAGTCCGAATTTTTTATCTGTATGAGCGTCTTCTCCGCGGTTTACAGAGGCTCTGCACAGAGAATAGTTTGGATCGTGCTTGTTGAGCCAATAGTACTCGTCAAGAACGGAAACCTCGGGATTTTCCAAAGAAGGAACATCTCTGAACATATCCCACATAACTTCAAAATGGTTATCCATTTCTCTGCCGCCGCGCATATAAAAGCCTTTTGTAACATCCTTTCGTCCGTCACAGCTTCCGCCGGCAAGCTCTAACTTTTCAAGAAGGTGGATATGCTCGCCCTTCATCTGACCGTCACGCACCAGATAAAATGCTGCTGTAAGACCGGCAAGACCGGTGCCGATAATATAGGCGGATTTTTTGTCAACATCCTTTGGCTTTTCGGGATGTGCAAAGGATTCATAAGTTCCTGCTGAATAATACATAAAATTCATCTCCAAATTTTTATTTTGTAATTTCATTATATTATTTTTTCGCAGGTTAACAATAAACAGAAAAATGCCCGTGATAAATTTTTTATCACGGGCAAAAAGATGTTAACATTTTTATCAAATATCATTTTTTGATAAAGGTTTATCTATTCTGAATCTTTCAAGTGCATCTGTAAAGGTATTCTGTATAACCAAAGCAAGCTTGCTGATAAGCTGTTCGGGGTTTTCTTTCATATCATTTTTAATCCAGTCAAGCATCAAGCCGACAAAAGCATAGGAATATACCGATGCAATAAATTCCTTGTCTTCCTGACGAACGGTCATATCAGCGGATTGTTCTTCCACAACTTTCAGCAAAAGATTATCAATAAGAGGTTTGAGATACCTTTCAACCTGTTCACGATCAACACAGCGGTAAACATTCATAATGAGCGGCTTATTTTCACGCACTGTATAGAAAATCTGAAGCATACCCTCCTGCCAGGTATCGTGCGTTTTGTTTTCTTTTATTACTTTAGCGGCTTCCTGAAGGCAAGCCCACTCAGCAAGGTCATATATATCTTTAAAATGATAATAAAAGGTCATTCGGTTAATACCGCAATCATCTGCAATATCATTGATAGTTATTTTGTTTAACGGTTTCTTTAATAGTAGATTTTTTAAAGATTGAGCTAAAGCCTTTTTTGTTATTTGTGACATAAAAAACCCCCGTTTCATTCACAAAATAATATTTACCAATTACAATATAGCATATTTTTAAAATTTTATCAATGGAATTCATTTTCTGACAGACATAAAAAGACAGCTGACAAGAACCATCAGCTGCCTTTTATGTTATATAAATTTATGAATTAAGCAATTTCTCTGTTTGCCTCTGCTGCTCTGAGAAGGGCGTCCTTATAATTCTTAGCTTTAATTTTAAAGTTCAATTATTTTGAAGTTTTCTACTTGTTTTTTTCAACACTTTTTGAGTTTGCATAGATTTTGTGCATTGTTTCGTCATCATAATGAGTATCAAGATATTGCTCAAAGTGATTTTTCGCATCTTCGCCGTTATCTCGCTTATCCATTCGTATTGCAGCTGAAGCAGACAGCGTAGCATCAAATACAAAGAATGCTATAAATGCCCAAATTATTACTTTATCAAAAGGTATATTGATTTTATCAAAGCATTTACTCATAAACGGTATAACAAGCTTTACCCAAAATAACCCAAGCACTCCCCAAAAAAGTGAGTACAAAAGGCACACTCTGCCGTTTATATTTAGCGGAAGATGGCTGTAATCCCAAGCTACCGAGCCGAAGCAAATTTCCTGTCCTAATGAACAGATATATTCAACAACAGTTCCACTGACAAAAGCAACTAAAAATATCTTCCAAGCAGATGAATTTTGAAAATGCACAAGTAAAAGCGTGAGAAGTACGGCTCCCATTCCGTAGGCTACGCTGAGATGACCGAGCACAAGGGATTTTCTGCTTTCTATGTAGCCAAGTTTAATCAAACACCAAAGTGTTTCTACACCGTAGCCTAAGTAACAGCCTGAAATGAATATCCATACATATTGATAAAAATTAAATTTAGCCATATGTATTCTCCTCTTTTAAACAATAGGATGGTTTATTTAGACACTGCCATTTTTTCCTTTGTGTTAGCATCAATTCTCTGTAAATCCTTTTTTAGTGAGCTGTGGCTAAAGATAAGTGTTAAAGCAAGGAACACCACGAAGAAAGCAGCAAGTATTATTGCACTTTTTCCTGCGTTTGAACCTGCCGTTCCGCTTATAGCCTCTTTAAAGAGTTGTGTAGAATATGTCATTGGCAGAATTTTATTGATAACTCTGAAGAAGCCTGACTGTGTTTCTATCGGGAAAGTACCGGCGCAGGATGTAAGCTGAAGAATAAGCAGTAAAAGTGAAACAAATTTGCCTGCGTCACCGAGATTAATAATACAGAACTGTATTATTGTCATAAAAGTTAATGAAACAAGTATGCAGGACATAAACAGCATTAACGGATTATTTACAACAATGTGAAGAATGTCCTTGATTACTATTGCAAGAAGTACACCCTGAGCCATACTGATAAGACCAAAGGATAGTGTTCTCAAAATTATTCTGTTAGAGTCCTTGGTAAGTGATTTTATTTTTCTGTTATAATCAAGATAAATACCAAAGTAAATCATCAAGCCACCTACCCAAAGTGACAGACACATAAAGTATGGTGCGAAGGCAGAACCGTAATTTTCCACCGGCTGAACATATTCTGTTACTGTTGATATAGGCTCTTCGGCATAATCTGCAAGTCCGTCCAAAGCATTTAGCTGAATGATAGTATCGGTGATTGATTCATCAACACCATCCTTTGCATTGCTAATACCGTTGTCAAGCTGAGTTGCACCATCATTAAGTGAATATGCACCTGTTCTTAATGTTGATATACCATTATCAAGCTGAACTGTACCGACAGACAAATCATTAGCACCTGTTGATAACTTGTCAGCACCTGCAAGTAATTTACCTGAGCCGTCTGCAAGAGCCGAAACACCGTTTGAAAGTGCAGGTACCTTTGAATTGAGTTGTATAAGACCTGTGCTAAGTTCACCTGCTCCCTCGTCAAGTGCATTTACTCCCTGAGTAAGGGCAGGGATTTTTGATGTTAATGAAGAAGTACCCTCTTTAAGCTGAGCAGCACCGTTAGCAGCTGACGCAACACCATCTGTATAGCTGTTAACGCCTGTGCTTAGTGTGCTTGCACCGATTGAAAGCTCATTTGCACCTTGATTAAGAGCATTGCTGTTACTGTTAAGAGTATTAAGTCCTGTTTTTAATGCCTGTGCTCCTGAGTTTAGTGTATTGTTATTAGATTTTAATGTACTAAGTCCCTGATTAAGAGCATACGCACCTCCTAACAATGTACTGCTGTCCGTATTGTTACCAAAGCCTGATTGCAATGCCTGCAAGCCTGTAAGAAGCTGCGAAGTGTTGTTTTTAACATCTTTCATACCGTCAGTCAATTCCGTAACGCCGCTACTTACCTGGTGAGCACCTGACTTAAGAGCAGGGAGGCTGTTGTCAAGCTGTTCAAATCCACTGACTGCCACATTAAGATACTGAGTATCACCTGTTGTCTGATAGTATTTAAGAGCGTTTAAAGCATTCGTATAATTTGTACTGAATGTGCAGATGCCCTCATACACCTGTGATGTACCGGAGGAAAGGGCATCAAGACTGCTGTCGGGAGCTGTGTGCTCAAGCTGTTGTGATGAAGCCTGAACCTGTGTAACAATTTGATTTAATCCTTCGTTTGCCTGATTAATACCATTATAAAGATTATTTGCTCCTGCACTTGCACTTTCAACACCTGTTGTGTATGCGTCGATACCGTTGGCAAGAGTAACAGCACCCGAATTGGCAGATGATACACCATCTGTATATGTTTGAATTCCGCTTTTAAGAGATGTTGCACCTGCGTTTAATTGCTGTGCACCCGCAGTAAGAGAGGGACTGTTTGATTTTAAGGTATCAAGACCTGTGCTGAGCTGAAGTGCGCCATTATTAAGCAGCGCCGCACCGCCGGATAATTCCGGAATTTTTGAATTTAATGCAGCTGTTCCGTTTCTTAGGACAACTGAACCGTCTGTAAGCTGCTGAACACCATCGGCTAATTGAGGAACTGAGGCATTTAAGGTATTTGCCCCTTTATCAAGCGCTTTAATTCCGTCAAGAAGTGTTACTGCACCGTCTGACACCTGTTTACTGCCGTCAGCAAGAGCACTTGATCCTTCGGATAATTTATCTGCTCCGTCAGCAAGCTCGTTAGTACCGCTACTCAGTTTTCCGGATCCGTCCGATAATTGCTTGAATCCGTTTTGCAGCTCACCCATTGAATCGGGTACGCTTTCCAGCTTGTCGCAAAGAGTAGTAATTATTTCTTTATCAATGCTTGAATTAACTGTTTGCTTAATTGTAGGCATTGCGTTTTCAAGTATCTGTGCAGCAAGATAATTCTTTTTTTGGTTTGCCGTGTAAACAATCGAACTATGTAGTTTTTCAGTGTCCTTTGAAGCAGTTGAGGCATTGCTTGAAAAATCTTTAGGAATTGTTATTGAAGCGTAATAATCATTTTCAAGTACACCTTGTTCTGCGTCTGCATTATCGGTAAATACAAATTTAAGTGTTCCGTCCTTTTCAAGATTATCGCAGATTTCCTGACCGAGATTTCTCTCCTCGCCGTTAATAACAGCACCGCTGTCAAGATTAACTACTGCCACGGGAACATCATCAAGTCTTGCATACGGGTCCCAGAATGCTCCTAAATAGAAATAGGAATAAAGCAAAGGGATAACCAGTACGCCTATGATGATTGCCGTCTTCATAATCCACGGCGTTTTCTTCTTTTCTTTCATACGATCGTCTCCTTATAACTTGTTGTATTTTGTTCTATTACAAATAGTAATGCATTTGCTGCTAAAAGTCATTAAACAAGTTATATAGAGCGCTTAAAATTTTATCAAAAACTACAATTTGATAAAACTTTTTGGTATGATATTTTTATTGTTCGAATTAGTAAAAATATCTGGATATTCAAACTCCTTTGTGGTATTTGTTGTACTGCAAGGGAGTTGATTATTTATGTCAATACTACAAGAACTATGGTATGGGAATATCAGACCAAACGAAGATAAAGTTATTACAGATGAGGAAAAAGAATTAGTTTCGCTGATTGCTAAGCATCACGAAACACTATCTTCTTCCCAAAAGAATAATGACTTGGATGTGTTTGAAAAGTATGTTGATTGCTTTACCGAATACGCTTCGCTGATTGAGGTGCAGGCATTTGAAATAGGATTTAAGTTAGCGGTTAGGTTATTAAACGAATAAGAATTTCAATTTAAAAATACTTGCTTATGAATAGCAGTTTCTCAATTACGAGAAACTGCTATTTTTGTTTTCAAATTGTTGTGCAAAGTGATGAAAATAAAAAAGATGTATCTTTAGAAGATACATAAATAACGGATAAAAACTGTTGGATTGTGTCAATAAGTTTTTATGAGTTGTAGTGAATAAATCAGTAAATTGATTTATCCACTACATATTGTTTGTGCAGATTGATACAGGAGCCTAGAAATGTATCTTCAGAAGATGCACGCAATATTAAAAAATCTGTTATCTTTTTTGTGATAGAAAAATTGGCTCAAAAGTAGTTACTTAACGGCTAAATATATGGAGGGCGTATGTAAATATTTTGTAAATAAAACTGAAACGCCCTCATTTTTTGCCGTTTTCGCGGCTATATAGTGAAGGGCTTTTTAAAAAAGTTTGGCTCAAAAGGCATAAAAAGTGTGCAAGGGTAAGTGAGGGGGTGAATTTATGAAAAAGCAAAAAGGTAATTTCTTTCTTCTGCCGAACTGTATTTTCGATGAAGAAATGAAACCGAGAGATTTTGCTGTGTACTGTTTTCTTGTAAGCAGGAAAAACAGTGTCGGCGAGTGTTGGTATTCAGTAGAACGCATAGCTGAATATTGCAACATTCATTCCAATACTGCCCGCCGTGCTTTACACTGGCTTGAAGAATACGGGTACATAGGAATCAAAAAATCTTTTCTCGAGGGTAAACAGCAAACCAATTTTTATAGAGTAAACAAGATTACTGATTAACAAATTTGGTAGACAAACAATTAAAAAGCCCTTCTGACGAGAAAAGGAAAGTAAAACAAAAGTAATCAAGGCAAAATTAAAACGCCTTGTGTGGCGTTTGTGGAGGTAAGAAAAGACATATGAAAGAAATAACTAAAAGTAATTTATGTGTAGTTGTTTTAGCTCAAAACACTCTCCTTTAGGAGAGTCCAAGCATAGCGCTTAGGGCGCATCTTTTCGGCTTATTTGCCAAAAAGTGGTTGCCTGAAGGCAAAACAAATTTTGAAAGGAGTGATTGATATTAAGAATAAAGAAACAAAGTCAGAACGCATTAATCTTCACTTGACGCCGACTGCTAAGAGTATCATTGCTGATAAAGCCTCAGCGTTAGGAATGAATATTACTGCATACATAACTGCCTGTGCTATCGTAAATGATGTATATGTTATCGGTGATAAGGAAACATTCAACGAACTTGTTTATCAAGTAAAGAAGATTGGCAGCAACATAAATCAACTTCGTATGCTGTCTCAGTTAGGAAGAATTGAATGTGTTGATCTTAGTGATTGCACTGATGAACTTGATAACATACGCAAGGCTCTCAACACAATCATACGAAAGGCAAACAAATGGCAACGATAAATTTCTTAAAGCGAAAAGATAGTAAGAACTCAGGTGCTCTTGGCAGTGTGATTTCATACTGTGTGCAGGAATATAAAACAGAACTTGAAAACACAGGTGTTAGGTTGATATCAGGTGTAAACTGCATTGCAGAAAGAGCATTCAAAGATTTTATGGATACTAAGAAACAGTTTAACAAGACAGACGGTGTTCAGTTTTACTATGCCATGCAATCCTTTGAAGAAGAAACTAACATAGAACCTATGCTTGCTCATCAGATTGCGATGGAATGGGTTGAGAAATGTTATCCCGGTTACCAAGCATTAGTCTGTACTCATATGGATACAGACAACATACATTCTCACATAATAATCAACTCAGTTAGTTCGCTTGACGGACATAAAATACATCAAAACAAAAATGACATAGAGAGAGTTAGATATGTTAACGATCAGTTATGTATGAAATACGGACTGCCTATCTGCCAGCCTAAAAAGAAAGTTCAGGGCGTAACTTCAAAAGAATACTATGCAGCAAAAGCAGGAAACAGTTGGAAAACTCAGCTTGCTATTGACATAGACAATGCAATGCTCTATGCAAAATCTAAAATGGATTTCATAAAGCTGATGAACAAAAAAGGATACCGAGTAATATGGACAAGCAAGCGTGACACCATACTCTACGAGTGTCCTAATGGTAAAAGATGCAGAGATTTTAAACTGCACGAAGATAAATACTTGAAAGGAGCGATGGAAAATGAATTCGCAAAACGGAAAGAATTCCTTCGAAAATATGAAGGAAATGATGAGAAAGGCACAGACGCCTCAGACCTGCACAGTGATAACAGAGGAAAACCGGGAAAGTCTTATCAGTCTGCTGGCACATCAAATATCAATAATGGAACAGCAACAGGACATGCTGCAAACGATGATTACAACAAAACAGATGGCAGGTTTGATAAACAATCAGACAGAGAATATGCAAACCTACATAGAGAAGCTGGGTTCAATAACGGAGAAACACAGCAAAGTTATGAAAGCGATAGAGTCGGATTTCAACAAGTCAGTCATAAGACAGGCCAGCGTACTGAAGGACGAAACCAAGAAAACGATGCAGGAGATATCCTTACAGGCTGGGAGAATGAAAGACGATTTTTCGAACAGTCTTTCTATGGAGAAAGAGTATATGAAAGATACACTGCTCAAACAAAGGATAATCAACTGGGCACTGACAGCAATGCAAGTCTTATCACTTGGAGCATTAATTTTATGGGTAACTTTGCAGACCTTCTAAATACCAACAACAGAAGGTACACAAGAAAAAGATACAAGTTATCTAAAAAGAATATCCGAAAGCGTCAGGCTAAAGGGCACAAGACTTCAGGTTATGAAGAATACGATGATTATGATTACACTATGAGTATGTAAAGGAGAAAATTTTGAAAAAGACTACAAACGAAATTAAATCAATTGCAAACGAAATATCCGGTCAATATGGATATTTTTTGAATGTAACTGAGGTAGGAAGAGTATTTGGAATCAGCAGAGAATCTGCAAGAAAACTACTTAATGACATACCAACTGCAGAGCTGACAGGGAGTAAAAAATATTATCTTTACGATATTCTCAAAAAGGTTTACAAATAGGCTGGATATTCAAACACAAATAGTATATTGTGTGTCTGAAAGGAGAGGATTTTATGTATGAAGAAAAGCGACCTGACGGTTCAACAATGTACCGAATGACAAGGCAGGTTACTGACATCAACGGAAACAAAATCCGACTAACTGCTAGAGGTAAAAGTGAACGACAGGTCAAGAAAAATATGGAGACCAAATTACTTGAATGGCAAAAAGAACAAGACGAACTAAAAAATAAAACAATGTTTCCTGAAATAAATTTCAAAGTATTTGCTGAAAACTGGTATGAACTTAACATTAAAAATGCAAATATCAGCGACACAACAAAGAATGATTACAAATACTATTTATTCTCAAACATTATTCCCTACTTTGAAAAATTCAAATTATGTGACATTACAGAAGATGACTGCCAGAGATTTATGAATACATATGTTGGTTACAGTAAAGCTAATGTATCTAAAATCCGAATGACACTTCGCAGAGTATTACGAAAAGCTCAAAAGCAAAAGTTAATCGAAGAAAATCCTGCTGAAGACATAGTGTTACCTCAAGTAACTGAAGGTCATCGCAGACCGATAACAGATGAAGAAAGAGCAATGATAATTGAAACTGCTAAAACTCATTATGCAGGAGCGATGGTACTCACAATGTTATGTTGCGGATTGCGTCCTGCAGAAATTAGGCGAATGGAATGGTCTTGGATTGACTTTGACAATGCGATACTAACAGTTGGAAAATCAAAGACAAAGGCAGGTACAGGACGAAAGATACCAATACCTGCACAATTACTAAAAGCCTTGTGCGAACACAAGGCTAAAAACTTAAACGAACAATATGTATTTGTCAGGTGCAAAAATCCAAATCTGCCTATGGACGAAAATGCATTTTACCACGCTTGGCACAATTTCAAGCGAGAAATGGATATTGCAAACGGTGCAAAGGTTTATAGAAACCGAATCATTGAAAGCACCCTATCCCCTGACCTTGAACCGTACCTGTTGCGTCACACTTTCTGCACAGACTGTCAAGCTGCAGGAGTACCAATCAATGTTGCTAAAGAATTAATGGGACATTCCGATATCTCAGTAACTGCAAAAATCTACACACATATGGTAGACGAGGTCTTTGAGCAAAACAGACAAAGGCTTGCTGAATTTACTGAAAACAAATTCAAAACGGCTTGAATTCCAAACTACCTCACCATCAAATTCAAGGACAGACAATAATAAAAGCTAAAAAAACACCACCTTATTAATCTACTAGTTTAAGAGTGGTGATTTTTATCACAGATTGTTTTTTCTCTTATTCTCTCAGTTTGATCAATAAGCATTTGTTGTTGCTTAGGCAAGTTTTCTTTTAGTCCCCAAAACTGACTAACAGGTACCTCTACCGTACTATTCCCATTATGAAACCATCTCGTGCTATTTTCTCTTATTCCTTTTTCGATTAATTTTGCACGATTATATTTTTCAATACAGCACTTTTTTAATTTTTTACCACTGCCACAAAAACAATAATCATTTCTCCCCAATTTCCTTCCCAAATTCTTTTCAACTTGATTAATTTCATTTAAATATTTTATGAAATTATCAAACATATCATAATCAAAATCATAAAAAAACACTTCTCGTTTTAATGAAAAACTTCCATATCTTCCATTATTATACTTAACAATAGCCTGTGGAAATGATGTAGTGGCTTTGTATTTTTTCATCATCTCTAAAACATTTTTATGCATAGCTACGCAACTTTTGCTGCTATTTCTTAATATAACTTTATTGAAAGCTAATAGTCCATTATTCTCTAAAGTATTAATTTTATCTTTATATAACAATGATTCAATTTTTAAATCGCCATCAAAAAACACAATATAATATTTGGATGAGAGTGGAATCATTACAAGTGTATTTTTTAAACCAATTGTTCTATTGGATACATTAATTATTTTTCCTTTACAATCAAGTGAAGCTGTCGAAATATACTGATCACTTAAAATGAAATTATTTTCATTTGATTTAATTATTAAAAATTCATATTGTTTCCGCAATGTATTTGCTAAATTTTTTATATAATTTTGATTAGTTATCCTTTTTAGCATACTTTCAATCGCATACTCATTATCAAAATCAACATGAAAACTGAATTCAGCTAGTACAGTTCCACTTCTGTAGTAAAACATCAACGAACTCTCTAAAATTTTATAAATTATTATCTTTGCTTTTTCAATTTCATTATTGTCTAATAAATCTATAATTTGCCTGATTATAGGAATATAAACATCCTCAATTCTTTTAAATTCATTTTCAAGTTTATTATCTGGTAATAAAGGGTGTTCATATGTATATTTTCCACTCATTGTAGATGAAATGCCGGTTTGGTATATTCTATCATGTTCCAAATTAAATTCATACACCATCTTTTTATTTTCAGAAAAAAACCTTATAAGACCTTGAGAAACATAATGCTGATTTTTAACTTTCACGATAAATTATTTCTCCTATAGCACTATTTTGGTTACATAATTATTATAACACAAATATGTAATAACTGTTATATTTTATCGTTTTTCGTTCAATTAATTTAGCAATGTCTGTCAAGTGTCTTCAATTTTGTTGGCTTGATTTGGCTATTTTATGCAATTGGAATTTGATTTTAGTGGCACATTAGTGTCACACAAGTGTCACATTTTCATTGAAAACAAAAGAAAAAAGCACCTTAAAAGGTGCAAAATCGTGCCAAAAATCAAAAGAAAATGGACAATTCATAATGAATTGTCCATTTATGGCAGAGGTATAAGGATTCGAACCTTAAATAACGGAGTCAGAGTCCGGTGTGTTACCGTTACACTATACCTCTATATAATGATCTGCACAATCAATGCGTTTACTATTATAACCTATAAAAACAATTTGTCAAGTTTTATTTTGAAATTTTAAAAGTGTGTAAATTAAAAATAAACAATTTGCTATATATTGTTTTTGCCGGCGGGATATTGTATAATAATTAAAAATTAAAGTATAGAATCGGTGTAAATTTGAAAATACTTACAATAGGCGATGTTGTATCTGCCGCCGGGTGCGACTATCTGCGCGAAGTTCTGCCCGGGCTGAAGAGAAATTACAAAAGCGATCTGACGATTGTGAACGCTGAAAATTCCGCTGTTGGCAACGGGATCACGCCAAAATCGGCAAACGCCGTGTTTGACGCGGGCGCAGATGTGATAACACTTGGGAACCACAGCCTGAAACGCCCGGAAATAAGCGATTATCTGGAAGAAAACGAATTTATCATCCGCCCGGCAAATTACCATGGCAGCGCGCCGGGGCACGGAATGGTAATCATAGACAAAGGCTATATCAAAGCCGCTGTGATCAATTTGCAGGGGGTTGTTTATCTTGACCCCATAAAAAACCCATTTGACGCGGCAGATGAAATGATTGAAAGAGCCAAAGCGGAGGGAGCAAAACTCATTATTATTGATTTTCACGCTGAGGCAACGAGCGAAAAAAGAGCGCTGGGTTTTTATCTGGACGGGCGAATCAGCGCGCTGTTCGGCACGCACACGCATGTGCAGACATCGGACAATCAGATTCTGCCGAACGGCACAGGATATATTACCGACTTGGGAATGACCGGCCCGCTGCAATCCGTTTTAGGCGTTGAGCCGGAATGCGCCATAAGAAAGATGCGCACAAACCTGCCGGTTCGATTCAAGAACCCAAGCGGGGAATGCACCTGCGAAGGCTGCTTTTTTGAAATAGACGATAAGACCGGGAAGACCGTTTATACAGAAGGATTCAGGAGGTAAACATGGCAAAAAGAATTACGGCTATGATTCTTGCGGCGGTTATCCTTGCCCTTTGCCTTACCGCCTGCTCCGAATCGGAAAGCGGCGAAACGCAGACAAATCCCGCTATTATAGAACAGGAAACCGTTATACGCGAAGACAACAGCACCTTTAAACTGAGTTACACACAGGCGGACAGCCTGGATCCTTTTGCGGCACGGACGCTAAATAACCAGGTGCTGAGCCAGCTTGTTTTTGAGAGTTTGTTTGACCTTGATGAAAATTTCAAGGCAAGTCTTAACATTGCCTCCAGTTATGAATATGAAGACCGCAAAACGCTTGTTGTGGGCATAACGGCAGGCCTGCAGTTTACGGACGGCACCGTGCTGACGGCAGACGATGTGGTCAGTTCTTTCAACGCCGCAAAAGATTCCGCTTACTGGGGATCTTCACTTGGAGAGATCGACTCCTGCAGGGCACGTTCCGAATCAGAGATCGTTTTCAGCCTGAACGCACCGGATCCGTATGCGCACAATCTGCTGGTTTTTCCGATCGTCAGTTCCGAAAGTTCGGGTAATTACCCGATCGGGAACGGAAGATACTACTATGCCGATGAAAACGGCGAAACCGTGCTGAAAGCAAACACGCAAAACGGATTTCAACCGCATATCACGGTGATTCATCTGGAAAATATTGCATCCGAGGATTCCATAGACAACGCGGTGAATATCGGCAATATCAGTTTTGCATTTCGGGACCTGAGCAGCAATTCCTCTCGCAGGATCACTGCCAATAAAAGGCTGATCAATATGAATAATCTGGTATTTATAGGCGTAAACAACAAGAGCGGAATCACCGCCAACGCCGATGTGCGGCGCGCGATTTCGCTTGCCATTGACCGCGGCACGCTTGCGAGAAGCGCTTACGGCGGATTTGCGCAGGCATCCACCGGCATCTTTAACCCGCAGTTTGAACTTTCCGAAACGCAGTTGTTTGCTGAGGAGGGCGACGCCGATGCCGCAAGGCAGATTCTGCAGACAAGCGGCGTTTCAGGCAACGATATTTCCATTGTAGTCAATTCCTCCAACGCGGAAAGAACTGCCTGCGCGAAACTGATTGAGCAGCAATTAGAAGAGGCGGGGTTCGACGTTACGATCTATGAAGAGGATGACGCCAGATATTTTGACAGGATCTCCAAAGAGCAGTTTAACCTTTATATAGGGGAGATCAAATTGCCGCCGGATATGAGCCTGAGACCGTTTTTTGACAGCGACGGAAGCGCGCGCTACGGCATTGACCCGGCAGGGAGCGCAAGCGCCGCAGCCTATCATGCATATATGGACGGCAGCGGCCAGATCGGTGATTTTCTGCTGAAATTTTCCGATGAAATGCCCTTTATACCGCTTGTTTACAGGCGCGCGATGATTTGCTTTACCAAAACGATGAACGGAGACGTGCAGGGCAATTATTACGACTGCTTTTCCAATTTAGAAGACTGGTATTTTGAGGCGGATTAACCGCTTTCAAAATGAACCGTGCAAAAAGCGTGTAACTTTTGCACAAAGCGTATGATTTGCCTTGATAAGGCGGGTAAAATATATTATAATCATGAATGGACCAGGCAAGTGGCAGAAACGAACGGAGGTTTGTTATGATCAAATTTGAGAATCCAAACGGATATATAGAAATCACAAACAACTATTTTGAAAAACTGGTAGGGCAGGTTGCGCAATCCTGTTTCGGCGTTACGGGAATGGTAAATTCCAGCCCGATGCAGAGTTTGAAAGCAATTATTTCCAGCAAAGCAGATAAAGAGAATTATAACCGCGGCGTAAGCGTGAAAAGCATAAACGGCAGTCTGGTGATCGACCTGCATATCGCTGTTTCCTACGGCGTAAATATCAACGCGATCGCCAGCAGCATAACAAACAAAGTTCGATACAGCGTTGAGACGGTTACCGATCTGAAGGTCTCAAAAATCAACGTTTATGTAGACGCAATCAACTAAAGGAGATTATTCTGAAATGCTTACAGGTAAAATGTTTCGCGACGGAGTAATTTCCGCAGCAAATCATATTTCAAACAACCGCAAATCCGTTGACGCTCTCAATATTTTCCCGGTTCCGGACGGCGATACCGGCACAAATATGAGCATGACGATCGGCGCGGCGGCAAAAGAAATGGCCGTTTTGCCGGACAGCTGTTCCATAGGCGAGGCGGCATCCAAATGTGCCTCGGCGCTTTTAAGGGGGGCGCGCGGCAACAGCGGCGTTATCCTTTCCCTGATTTTCAGGGGATTTTCCAAAGGCTTTAAAGAACTGGACGAGGCAAACGGCAAAGATGTTGCAAAAGCCTTTGAACTTGGCGTAAAAGCAGCATACAAAGCCGTAATGAAACCCACAGAGGGCACAATTCTAACCGTTGTTAGAAAAGCGAGCGAGGCCGCAACGGAACTGGCAGAAACGGTGGACGACCCAATGGAGGTTGCCTTTGCCGCTATGATGGCGGCAAAAGAAGCGCTTGCCAAAACGCCGGAGCAACTGCCCGTTTTAAAACAGGCGGGAGTAGTGGATGCAGGCGGTCAGGGCCTTGTGCTTATTTTTGAGGGATTCCACAGCGTGTTTGCGAACAATGTGATTGTGCAGCCGCTTGAGGCGCCGGAACAAGCGCCGAAAGAAGAACCGAAAAACACGGTTGCCAATGCATCGGGCGATATTCAATTCGGCTACTGCTCTGAATTTTTAATAGAAAAATCTAAAAATGCCAAAGAAAAAGACCCGCTGAAACTGAGGGCGTTTCTTGAATCTATCGGCGACTGCGTTGTTGTGGTGGACGACAATGACATTATCAAGGTACATGTGCATTCCAACGAGCCGGGCAATGTGATCCAAGCGGCGCTGAAATATGGCCAGCTGATCAATATTAAAATTGACAATATGCGCTATCAGCACCGAAACGCGCAGGAGGGAATCAGTGAAAACGAAGACGATAACAAGGCAGCACTGGTTCCTGCCGATCCTGTAAACGAATACGGCTTTGTGGCTGTATGTGCCGGCAACGGGCTCACGGAACTGTTTAAAGATATCGGCGCGGATATTGTGGTAAGCGGCGGGCAGACGATGAACCCCTCCACAGATGATATTCTGAACGCCATTAACGCCACGCCGGCAAAGACGGTGTTTGTGCTGCCAAACAACAAAAACATAATTATGGCTGCCGAGCAGGCGGCGCGCCTGGCCGACGGACGCAAAGTGAAAGTGCTGCAAACCAAAACGATCCCCCAGGGCATTTCCGCCATGCTGATGTTTGACGAGGAGGCAAGCGCGGATGAAAACGCCCTTGAGATGACGCAGGCTGCTGAAAATGTTTCCACCGCTCTGGTAACCTTTGCCGCAAGAGACAGCGAAGTGGAAGGCATCCCCGTTAAGCAGGGCGAGATCATGGGCCTTTGCAACGGCAAGATCAGATATGTGGGCGCCGATAAAGTGGACATCGCTTTTAAAACCGCATCCAGACTGATCAAAAAATATGACGGCGGGATCGTAACGCTGATCTATGGCGAGGACGCGGACGAAAATGACGCGGAAGCCCTTAGAAAAAGACTGGAAGATAAATTCGGTGATATAGAGATCAGTGTTGTAAACGGCGGACAGCCGATATACTATTTTATTATTTCAGTGGAGTAAAATGCTTGATCTAAACAGCAGTATTCAGTATATAAAAGGTGTGGGAGAAAAAAAAGCCGGGCTTTTTCATAAGCTCGGCATTTTCAGCGTGCGGGATCTTATAGAGCATTACCCGAGAACCTATGAGGACAGATCGGATAAAAAAACCGTTTTACAGTGCGAAAGCGGGTCTGTGGCGTGCATTGAAGCTACGATGATCTCCCAGGTGAAGGAACATTTTGTGCGCAAAGGAATGACGCTTTATAAATGCGATTTCACCGACGGACATACTGTGATACACGTTACCCTATTCAACAACAAATATCTCGCCGCCGCGCTGAAACTGTATGGCAGTTACATTCTCTACGGCAAGATAGAGCGGACGCTGACCAGCGCCTCTATGGCTTCTCCAGAAATTGAAAAGGCAGAAAACAGCGATGCCATCCGGCCTGTATATCACGCCACAGGCAGGCTGAATTCCAAAGCGATCGAAAAGGTAATAAAAACCGCGCTGGAAAATTCGGATCGGTTTGAGGAAACGCTCCCGGCAGAAATCCGGCTGGAATACAAACTGGTTTCACTGGATTTTGCGATTCGCCAGATTCATTTTCCGCAGGATAGAGAGAGCCTTGAAAAAGCGCGTGACCGGCTGATCTTTGAAGAACTGCTGGCGCTGCAACTCGGTCTGCTGAAACTGAAAGGCAGACGTAAAGTGCGCACAAAAGCCGTTCTGAAAACCGATCACACTGACGCGTTCTTAAAACTTTTGCCGTTCAAACCCACGGGCGCGCAGGAAAGAGCCATGCGGGAATGCTGCGCGGATATGGCAAGCGGCTACCCGATGAACCGGTTGCTTCAGGGAGATGTGGGCAGCGGCAAGACTGCTGTTGCCGCCGGCATCATTTACACCGCTGTAAAAAACGGATACCAGTGCGCGCTGATGGCGCCAACGGAGATCCTTGCCGCGCAGCATGCCGAGACCTTACTTGAGATGCTGGGCAGCGCCGGAATCAAAACCGATCTGCTGACCGGCAGCACCTCAAAAAAAGAAAAGCGCCGGATCAAAGAGGCACTGATCGACGGCGAGACCGATTTGGTAATCGGCACGCACGCGCTGATTCAAAACGATGTGGAATTTAAAAATTTAGGCCTTGTAATCACGGATGAACAGCACCGGTTCGGCGTAAACCAGCGGGCAAACCTTGCCATGAAAGGCGAGGAGGTGCACACCCTGGTTATGAGCGCCACCCCGATACCGCGCACACTTGCGCTTATGATCTACGGCGATCTGGATATTTCCGTATTGGATGAACTGCCGCCGGGCAGACAAACGGTGCGCACGGATGTGGTAGACTCGCGCTATCACAAAAGGATCTACACCTTTATAAAAAAGCAGATCGCTGCCGGTAATCAGGCATACATCGTCTGCCCGCTGGTAGAAGAGGGCGAAAACACAGATATGATCTCTGCCGAAAAATACGCCGAAGAACTTGCAAACGGCGATTTTAAAGGCATAAATATAGGGCTTTTGCACGGAAAAATGAAACCGGCGCAAAAAGAGAACGTGATGCGTGCCTTTGCGGACGGAGATATCAAACTGCTTGTGGCAACCACCGTGATTGAAGTGGGCGTTGACGTGCCTGCCGCCACGGTTATGGTGATCGAAAACGCGGAGCGGTTTGGGCTATCCCAGCTACACCAGTTGCGCGGCAGGGTCGGACGCGGCAAAGCCCAGTCCTACTGCATACTGGTATCAGACAGCAAAAGCGACACGGCAATGCAAAGACTTAAGACGATGAAAAAATACAGCGACGGATTTAAGATTGCCGATGAGGATCTGAAACTGCGCGGGCCGGGCGATTTCTTCGGAAACCGCCAGCACGGGCTGCCGGATCTGAAAATTGCCGATATGCTGGAAGATATGGAAACGCTGAAAAAATGCCGGCAGTGCGCAGACCGGATTCTGGCAGAGGACTTCAATCTGGATCTGCCGAAATACAAAGCGCTGGCAAACCGTATTTCGGATCTGTTTAGAAACTCTGTTTCCAATTAAACAGGTTGTGCCCGGATCAAGCCATAAAAAACAGCCAAAGCAAAGTGCTTTGGCTGTTTTACTTTTCAGTATTTACTGCTGTTTTTTGTTTTTAAATTTAAGCAGCAGTTCTTTTGCCTCGGCAAGGCATTTAAGGCCGAATTTCCAGTTCATTGCAACGGCATAAACGCAAACGATGATCAGGAAAATCACATCAAGCGCTGTATTCTGCTGATAATACGATATCATCAGCGCGATACCCAGCACAAAAGAAGATACAAGCACGGGGGTTGAGATCTTCATTTTTACATACCGGTTTACATCTATATAGCGGATGACCGCCATGCTTCCAAACGCAACAAAAGTGGAAATGGAGGCTGCAAAAAGACCGATCTTATTGATAAGCAGCAGATGCACCACGATATTGATCACTGCCGCAGCGGCGGAAGTGTAAGCAACTTTTTTGGTGTTTTTCATGGCGATGTAGATACAGCTGTAGAGCCCCACAATTACACGCATCAGCATGGCATACATCAGGATCGGCACCTGAGGATATGCCTCGCCGTAACTTTCATTGATCAGAATCGGGAAAATAAACGGCATCAGCGCTACGATTCCAAGGCAGGCGCACGAAAACAGTTTATACAGCGTAGTGATCGTTTCGCTCAGAAACCGATCCCTGTCCTCATCCTGATAATGCAGAGAAACGGATTCCGTCCAAGACAGATTAAAAATATTATAAAAGGAGATAAAAACATTTGAAAATTTATTTGCAACGGTATAAATGCCGTTTTGCCCCACGCCCAGAATGTGAGAAACGATCAGCCTGTCTGACACATTAACGACCCACCAGGCAAGATTATTCGGAATGAGCGGCAAAGAATAACGGCAGACGGTTTTTAAAACAGAAAGTTTAACCTGCTTAATTCTTAAATATCTCCACGGTTTCAAAGCGAAAAAGAGATAAGCAACTGCCAGAAAATACGCGGCAAGCGTAGATATGTAAAGGCCGTTAAGACCCAGTTTCAGCACAACAAGCGTGATCACATTAAACACAACAGTGGCGGACGCCGAAATAAAGCCGGCAACGGCATAAACCACGTTTCTGCCCTGCCCTCTTGCAAACTGGAGGAGCAGATTAAGATAAATGAGTGCAACAACATACGCCGCGAGGAACCAAACATTTGGCAGATCCACAAATTTGGAAACCAGAAGCAGAATCGCCACATAGGCTGCCGACTGCGCGGTATTGGCAGTAAAAATGGTAGAAAACAATTTTGTCTGCCCCGCACGGTTATCTCTTACCTCCAGCATAAACCGAAAAACACCCTGATCCAACTGCCAGTTAAACAGCGGCAAAAGCAGCGTTGCATAAGTGATAAGAAGATCATAGGTGCCGTATTCCGCCGTATCCAGAATGGCAGTATACAGCGGAAGAAGGAAAAAACTGATAAACTGGGTGCAGACCTTACCAAATGTAAGAATTGCGGTATTTTTAGCAAGTTCTTTGCCTCTGCTCAAATCAACACTACCTTTCGGGAACTTGGTTTCGGCGTTTTGCCGTTTCAACAGCATTGTTGATAAAATCTTTGGATTCCGCAACGGCTTTCTGAAGATTCGTATAATCATAGGAAACAGGCAATGAGACGCCGTTTCGGCTTTCAAAATCTTCAAAGGACTTATAAAATCCGTCTGAAAACCCGCAAAGCGCTGCCAGCGTTTTCACTCTTTCGCCCGTTTCGGGATGCGGAATGGCATATAGCGCCTTGCCGAATATTACGGAAAAGACAGCGGCGTGAAAGGATGACGCCACAACGGCCGCTGCATCTTTCACCAATTTAACAAAATCCACAGGGCCAAGGTCGCCGATCCACTGAATATTTTCACCGGAGACCGGGTTTTTGTTGCAGCAGATGATCTTTGCAGAATGCTTTTTTGCAAGTGACTGTGCAATTCTAACCAAATCCTTATTATCATCCAGATAATAGAGCAGAATATACCTTTCCTCTGTATCGATATCCGCTTTTTCACAAAGGGCTTCCCACTCTTTTCTGCTGAGCAGCAGCGTGGGATCCACACATACCTGCGCATTTTTACCGGTGAGCGCGTAAATCGTTTCGCATGCGCTTTGCTCCCTAACGGATATCCTATCCATTCGGTCTATTCTGGTTTTAAGCTTTTGAGGATCCAGTTTTTTACTTTTGGAATTTCCAAGGCTTGCCGCATAGGAACATCTGAAAAAATTTCCGGGAAAATTCAGGTAATACACATCGTCAAAACCGTTTGTCATGACCGGGTTCCAGATCTGATCACTGCCAGTAAAGATTAGGTCATAATCCAAACCGTTATGCAAGATATCTTTCTTTTTTAACCCTTCGGAAAAGTGAATGCTGCCAATGAGTTTTTCAAAAGCCGCATGTTTTTTCAGAACATTGGAGTAATTGGAGAAACGGGTATACGCCTGTTTTCCCCAGATGATAAAATTTTTTCTGAAATTCGGCAGCCCAACATATGCCCTTTCAATATACGGGTTTCTGTAATCCACAACCTCTACATCTACTCCGAAACTCTCAACGCTTTTGTACAACGCATAGCATTGCAGCAAAGAGCCGTAATTATCCGCCCTTTGAAACGTGATGATGCCGACTTTCATACACAGACCCCTTCCCCTGCTGCACCGCGCGGTTTATTTAAACTGAAGCAGTTTTTGCACCCATTTCTTTGGAAAATGAAACTGCATGGCGTAATAAAGTATATCATTTTTCAACAGAAACAGAATATCTTTGCCTTTGCCAACCATTTTTTTATAATCCGAAAGCGCCGAATGAAATTTTTTTATCCATTCCCGATACACTTTTTCATTTGATTCGCAGTAAGCTGCGCAGGCAATATCCCTTGCGGAAAAAACACCGCGCCTAAACATCAGAAAAGCGCAGGAATTTCCCGCGTTTTTTAATATTTCATAACCCCGAACAGCAGATGCATATCTTGACGCGCTGCTTTCCACAAGCCTTTCCCGCTTGCTTTTATACACCGCGCTGTTTTGCCGTTTTATGTAATAATAACACACTTCAGGCACATATACCGCCTTTTGGGATCTGCAGCAAACTTCAATGAGCCACAATGCATCCTCCCCGATGAATATATCTTCCGGGAATCTGACCGGCTCTGCGCCGGAAAAGACCACACTGCGCCGGAAAAGTTTATTCCAGATCACAAGACCCCATTCGCCCTTTTGAATACAAAGACGTGCGGCTTGGGCACTGTTCACACACATTTTTTCATCACACAGCACCTGAGAAACAGCACCCTGTTCCACCGTGTTAAACCCGCATACAGCTATATCGGCATCCTCTGCCAAAGCATTCAGCAAAAGCCGAAACATATCTTTATTTATATAGTCGTCCGCATCCACAAACGCAATAAAATCGCCTTTGGCGGCTTGGAGCGCTGCATTTCGCGCACTGCTTACGCCGTTGTTTTGGCGGTGCATCACACGAAATCTTGCATCTTTCTTTGCCCATGCATCACAGATCATTCCCGACATATCGGATGAGCCGTCATCCACAAGGATGACCTCCAGATCCGTTACGGTTTGTGAAGCAATGCTGCCAAGACATTTATCAAGATAGTTTTCAACGTTATACACAGGTACGATCACAGAGATCATATCATTCGCCCTCTTGCTTTAATAATTGACTCTGCGCATTTGCCTTTGACTGCACTTCTGCTGCAACGAGCCCAAGCACAACAAAGGTGCAGATACCCATCATGGATTTTACGGAGGCACTGCCGATCATAACAGCAAGCATGGTGAGCACAGTGGCAATGCCGGTTATTTTAATTCTCTTTTTAACGAGTTTGGAATTCACCATCATAAACAGGCGGAACATGGCGTAAAGATACACGGCAAAGCCGATCCAGCCGAACTGCCCGATAATGCTGGCGAAGAAATTATCGTTGAGGAATGTACTGTCAGGCCCAAAGCCCCAGGAATTACGCCAGCCAAACAGATCATACAGCTGTGAATAATACCTCTGCGCCATTTCGGAACCATAGGTAGCAAAGCCGGAACCGAGCGGAAAATACATATTTGCCACTCTGCCGCCGTAGATGATCAGCGTTTTTCGGATCGAATCAGAAATTAGATATTGCTGGATATCCCGCCATGTAAACAAGACCACAACCGCCACGATAGGAATAACATAGCGCAGTTTAAACTTATCCTGCTTGCGGAACATAATTGCCATAAAGATTACGCAGAACACAAAGCAATATACAAGCGCTGCCTGTGTTAAGATCATAGGAACACACGCCAAGGCAGTATACAAAAAGAAAGATCTTGAACTGATCTCAGAAAGCGCAAGGATCACAACACAGCAAAATACAACCCAGCCAAACGAGATGCCGCGCATCCATGAGATACCGAATATCCTGAGCCCGAACAAAGAATCGGACGGTATAAAACCGATATCCACAACCTGACCAACCAATGAAAGCAGAAAAAACACAACAATGGCAAGTTTTGACGGCATAACAAGAGCACTTACAACGCGGCGGCGAACATGATCTTTACGCATCAGATAAACAGAAGCAATAAACGGCGCAAACGTTTTCCAAAGCCACAAAAGATCGACCAAGACGGGAAACGGCTGCGTAATGAGTTTGCTGACCAGATTGGAGACCAGCCCGATCACGGAAACGGCGGCAATCGCGATCATAATCTGCCGGCTGTTTCGGTCAAGCCGCTTTGTGATCATAAGAAACCATACAAAAACGAAGGAAACCGCCCCTATCATCTCGTCATAATATCCGAAAATGCCGCCTATAGAGAAACAGATGGGAAAAAGGAGAATGAGAACGGCGTAAATATCATAAACACTTAATGTAAAATTCAGTTTTAATTTAAACTTCACGCGCCTGTTTCACCTCTCTTTTCCGAATTTTCTGCCGGCTGCACCGGCATATTCATGATATATCAGCAGCAAAAGTTTGTTTTAGCATAAAATTATTTCTCAAAAGATCTGTTCAGATCTCGGCACGCGTCCAGAAAAATGCCAACATCTACCGAATAACTTAAATATTTCACACCGAGATCACGCCACATCACAAGATCCTGCGGCGTATCCACAAAAGTGCCGATCACTTTATTCTTCTTTTTTGCCTTGGCAACGATCTTTTTCATCTCTTGCACAACTTTCGGGTTATTTACCTGCCCCGGAATGCCGAGGGACTGCGAAAGATCATAAGGGCCGATGAACAGGATATCCACCCCATCCACCTCAAGGATCTCATCCAGATTTTCAATCGCCTGAACCCCCTCCAGCTGGAGGATGATAAGCAGGTTTTTTGAATCCTCAAAATATTCATACCGATCCATAGCGGAATAATCGGCAGCACGCACAAAACGGCACACGCCGCGCATTCCGTAAGGATAGAATTTTGCAAATTTTACTACTTTTTCCGCGTCTTTCGCAGAATTAATCTGCGGCACCTGTATGCCGTAAGCGCCTATATCCAGCGCTTTGCCCACCGTGTTTTCGCCGGAATCTTTCAGCCGGATAATCGGCACGGCGCCGCGCGCTTCTGCCGCACGAATATTATTTTGCTGATTTTCTATGGAAACGGGGCCGTGCTCCGTATCCAAGATCACATAATCAAATCCGCCGAGGCTTGCCGCCTCAACGAACATGGGATCGCCGGTTTTCATAAAAATGCCGTAAACACATTCATCCCGATTCAGTTTGGTTCTGAAATCCTCAAGTATTTTATTCATCCGCGCCACGCTTTCTGTAAATATGATTATAGATTGCATCCGCAATCTCAAAATCTTCTTTTTCGTCTATATCCACCGCTTCGATCTCGTTGACCTCCACAATAAACGGATTCTGACCGATGCGCCTGCCCATTTCGGTGATCACATATCTTTCATAGATATAAAAACCGCTTGTTTCCTCATAAAGCGGATCCAGATCCTGCGTGCGCGGAATATTTTCCAGCGAATAATTAAACGGCGTTCCGTTTTTCCAAAGGAAATCCTGAAGTTTTTTAGCAGCGAACGCCGAATCGTTCATGCCGCTCAAAACCGCGTCCAGCCCCTTTTCTATGCTTTCTGCCGAAACAAAAGGCGCCGTGGTGTGGGTCATAACATAGATATCCGCAAACACATCCTCTGCAAAGGCTTTGAGCACTTCATTCATTAAGGTAGAATCCGTATCCAGCGACGGAGAACGTTTCAAAAATTTTACGTCTTTTGGAATGTACTCTTTAATCTTTTCATTGCTGCAGTAAACATAAACTTCATCTATCCTGTCTATTTTAAGCAGCGTATTCAAAATGTAATAACAAAGCGGTTTGCCGTTTGTAAAAGCCTTGGTGTTTTTCTGCGGCAGTCTTGTGTTATTCAATTTCATGGGAACTATGGCAACGATTTTCATGCTCTGCTTTTCTCCTTTAAAACAGCATCCAGATCAACGCGGGGGAACACCTCAAGCACGCCGCCGCGTGTGGCGTTAAACACTTTGATTCCGTGGGAATCCGCATATTCTTTCACTTTTTCATAGCCCACGATCAGTTTTGGCGTGGCGTATTTTCTGGAACGGTCCTCAACACCGCTGTCCACAAAATGCTCTTTTTCGCCGAGATAAGTGCAGTCCGCGCCGAGCAGATAGATCTCCTTAAAGCCCATATATACGGCAAGTTCAATACAGGAATAGGCTATGGAATAGCCGTCATAGACGATATCATAAGCGTCATCGCTGAATCTGGCATAATACTTCTGCTTTAAAATGTCATAAGAATGATACTTGGTATCTGTTGGAAATTCGACCCACGCTTTTTCGCGCTTAAACCTTGACGGCACATTATCACTGATAAACACCGGCACTTCGCTATGCGCTCTGATGATCTCCTGCAAGGTTTCAAACACTTTATCATCCTGCACGGCAAAATAAGTCGGTCGCCAGTCCGTTTGATCATAAAGCTTGCAGATGGAATTCATGCTGATGGTCTTTTCATTTTTAAGGTTTTCCAGATCCTGCATCGTAAGCGACGGGCCGGTTGCAATGATAAAACACCTTTCACCGTTATGAATGTCTTTATAAGGCAAAAGTTTTTTGTATTTTCCACCGCCGACACCGTGCTTTCTGAAAAATCTTTTGGTATTTACAACCGCCCCCTGAAAGGAAAATTGAACATACCTGTAAAAAAGATAGATTCTGTGAAAAGCCGCATTATTATCAGAAAAATCACGCAAAGCATTATGGAGTTTTTGTTTGAATGGGATCATAGACAGCACTACCGAATCTTTTTATTTTTTAACTGTTTTAAACTTTCTTTTCCAAATTTCAAAAAGGAACTGCGCCGGCACGGCACAAAGCAGGGCAAGTTTTTTGTATTGTGTGGCTTTAAAAAGATCTGCCTGCGATCTGCCGGCAAATCTGCCGTAAATAAAATACTGCAGCATGGCTTTGATTTTATGTTTAAAATCCACATCTGAATCCAAAAAAGCCTGTGCACGCGCCACACATCCATTTGGCGACTGAATATTATGGCGGCGGCGGTTCAGGGTAAGACCGCTGTTTAAATAATCTGAAATATACACCGCCTGATTAAAAAAGCGTATCTTATATTTGCCGGAAAGTTTGACCCAAACCGTATCCTCACCCAAAAATTTTTCTCCCTTAAATTCCGGAAACGGAAAAGCACGCAGTTTCTCTGTATACCACACTTCTGCCATATCGCCCTCCAGACCGTGATTTAGCCGTTCGCAATAGGTAGATTTTATATTGTCTTTTTGCAGAGGTTTCGTCAGGTATCCGGCTCCGTTTGCCCTTTGACGCAGAAAACTAAAGCCGCAAAGATCTGTTTCATGCTTATATGCGCGGTATTTTTCATGTATGATTCTCACCGCATTCTCAGTAAGCCGGTCATCGCTATCCACAATAAACACAAGCGGCGTATTGATCCTTTTTAAAGCAAAGTTGAGCGCCGTATGTTTTCCGCCGTTTTCTTTTTGATAATACTTAACCGGAAAATCCGCATGCGCCCTGAATACCTGTGCGGTTTCAAAAGTACCGTCCGTACTACCGTCATCCACGATGACCCATTCAAAATCTTTATCTGACTGACAGCAAAGGGAGTCAAATAAAACATGAAGCTCTTTTTTCCTGTTAAAAGACGGAGTTAAAATGGTCAGTTCAGCCATATCAGTACCTGTTCATCTGGTTTTGGATATCAGCATCTACAATTTCCTCGCCGCTTGTGCCCACAAGCGCTTTTTTGGATTTTTCAGAAAGGCCGTCGTTCACATCGGCATGCATATCGCATGTGGAAAGCGCGTCAAGTTCTGCTTTGGTAACTTTACCGTCCCTGTAATCGCGCACGATCGGCAGTTCGTACATACTGTATTTTTTATCTTTAAAGAAGTTGAGAAACTTATGCTTGATAACCCATGCGGCAGGCACCCAGATATATTTGTGCATAGCGGGCGAAACGGAACCGATCATCCAGCAGTTTCTGCTGCAGTTTCTAACCTTTTTGCGCACAGTATCCGCCTGCGCGCTGTTCCACAGTTCATCCCAGCTCTGTTCGTTGAGGTTGCCCATGACCTCTTTTTCTTTTGTTCCGTTGCAGGGCATAACATCCCCATACGGATCAATAAAGAACGTATCAAACGCCATATCGCACGGCAAAAGACGTTTCTGGCCGTATATGTAATTGATCAGGCCGTGATTAAAATAGGCGCGAAACCACTTTTTAGGGCTGTTGCTCTTTAGCAGTTCATTGATGAGATCCTCAAAATTCTGCGCCACCATAGGTCTGTCTTTAATAATATTTCTCGCCTCAACAAAATAAAAAGAATTGTGCAGCGAAGCGGTTGCAAATTCCATATCAAGCTCATTTGAAAGCTCGTAAAGCGGAACCAGATCCTTTGCATTTGCGTCCTGCACCGTCATGCCGAAACCAACATCCGGATGTTTCATCTCCACCAATTTCTTCAGCGTGGCATAGCCGCGGTTAAATCCGTCCGGAAGGCCGCGGATCGCGTTATTCGTTTCCTCCAGACCTTCAATAGAGATACGAATGCCCACATTCGGAAACGCTTTGCACAGGTCTATAATTCTGTCTGTAAAAAAGCCGTTTGTGGAGATCACGATTCTGTCGCTCTTTTTATACAGTTCGCGCACAATATCCTTAAGATCCGTTCTGATAAACGGCTCACCGCCGGTGATATTGGTAAAATACATCCGCGGCAGTTTTTTTATTGTATCAAGACTGATCTCCTCATCCGGTGAAGACGGCCGTTTATACCTGCTGCACATATTGCACCTGGCGTTGCAGCGGTAGGTAACGATGACCGTGCCGTTTAATTTTTTAGACATGATTTACCTTCTTTACAAAATCTGTTTTTTTATAAATGGGATCCGCGTTTTAACTATAGATCTCCAAGAGCTTTTCACAATACTGATCTACCGTCATAAACTTTTTATTCAGGCAGTTTTTATGCATTTCTAAAGCAAGCTGTTTGTTGCCGAGAAGCGCCTTTACTTTATCCGAAAAGTCTTTTACATTCCCGGGCGCAAAGAGAAAGCCCGTTTTGCCGTCATCAATCAGCTCCGGTATGCCGCCGATGGCTGCGCCAACAACCGGGGTGCCGTAAGAGATGCTTTCCATAACGGAAAACGGGCAGTTTTCATACCAAATACTGGGATAAACGGAGCAAGCCGCTTTTTTTATCAGTTCTTCCAGTTCTTTACCGGTTTTAAAGCCAACATTTCTAATGTGCGCAGAATGATTGACCGCATCTTCCATAGGGCCGCTCCCCGCGCAAACAAAGTCAATATCCTTTGCGGCAATCAGCGTTTCCATACCTTTTTCGGCGCTGAACCTGCCGAAAAACAGAACGTAATCCTCTTTCTGAACAGGCGTTTTATCCACCTTGTCAATAAAATTATACAGCACTTTTGTTTTACCGCGGAACACGGGATCCTGATTGATTTTAGACGCCATAAAAGCCGTTGGGCAAATAACGGTATCTATCCATCTGTAAACCTTTTTGGAATGCCAGAAACAGCCCTCTGCGGCGCCGATAATGCTTTTCAGTTTTGAAGAATGGATGCAGGAATTTTTAAAGCAGTTTATAGAATGACCGCCCGCGCACTTCTCGCAGATCTGCCCGGACGGCGTCATCATCATATGATTGGGGCACACAAGCTGATAATCATGTGCTGTATAAACGAGCCTGACCCGCCTGCCGGATTCTTTTTCATATTGCTTAACGGCAAGGATCACGGTGGGGGTAAGCTGATAGTTAAAATTGTTCAGATGAACCGCATCCGGCTGAAAATCTTTTAAAACGGCAAGCATCTTTCGCTTTGCATCGGAAGAATAGATCGTTTTTACGGGATATGTAAATTTGGAAAGCAGGGATCCGGTATGAAAATCCATATCTTTCGTATAAAGACCAAGCTGATTGCCCACGATCCTGCCGCTGTGCTCCATGCCGAAATACTGCACTTCATGACCGCATTTTTGCAACTGCTCGCCGATTTTAAAAATATAGGTCTCGGAACCGCCGTTCGGATATAAAAATTTATTTACGATCAGTATCTTCAAGCGGTTCACCCCTGTAAAGCGCAAGCGTTTTTTTGCCGGCATTTTCCCAGCTGTAGCGGGAAAGGACATATTGCGCCGCGCGCTGTTTATAGTTTTCTACAGCATCTCTGCTGCCGAGCAAAAATTCCAGTTTGTTTTTAAGATCTTTCACATTGCTCTTTTTAAAGTAAACGGCGTTATCGCCGCACACCTGCGTGCATTCCTCTATATCCGAAGTCAGGCAGCAGTTGGAATAACTCATTGCCTCCAGCAGGCTTATGGGCATTCCCTCAAGATCGCTGGGCAAAACATAAAGATACGCATTGGAATACAGTTCTTCCAATTCCCTTCCCTGCACAAAATCCGTAAACACGATCTTTTGACCCTGCGCTTTTTCTTTCAGTTCTTCAAAATATGCCTGTGAATGACTGGATCCGCCGGCGATCACAAGCGGCATTTCCGTATGCAGCGCGGAATAGGCGTCTATCAAATAGTGAATGCCTTTTTCCGGAACGATCCTGCCGAGATAAAGGAGATACCCGTCTTTTTTCAGACCGTATTTATCTGCAAGCAAGGAAAGAGACCGGATTTGCGGCGCACGAACGCCGTTTGGAATATAAACGGTCTCCCTGCCGTATTCCTTTTTAAAATAATCCTGAACGGAGCGGGAGAGCACAATGATCTCATCTGCATATTTTGCCGCCGTTTTTTCACCGAATTTAAGATATTTTGAAGCAAAACCGCCCCATTTTGACCGTTGCCAGTCCAGCCCGTGAATCGTTGCAACCGTGCGTATGCCGAAAAGTTTTGGCAAAAAGCACATGACCGCCGGGCCTTCGGCATGGAAATGGATAACGTCATATCCGCCGAAAAGCGCCCGGAGCGACGCAAAAAAGCTGTAAACAAAAGCGTTTAACGTTTTTGATTTCGGGGTGGGCACGGTGATGATCTTAACCTTCGGATCAAGCGGCATATCCTCGCTTTTGAACCTGCTGCCGGAAACATGACTGCCGCCCCGGTTATAGACATCCACCCGGTTGCCGGCTTTTGCCAAGAAACTGGACAGTTCGTAAACCACGATCTCCACGCCGCCCTCACGCGACGGGATCCGCTTATGCCCGATCATGGCGATCTTAAGATGCGAATCGTTTTTCATTCCGCGCCGATCCCCCTGAGTACAACGCCCACGGTTTTGAACATGATCTTCAGATCCAGCCAGGCGCTCCAGTTATCTATGTATTCACAATCCAGTTTTACAACATCCTCAAAATTATTGATTTTTGAACGCCCGCTGACCTGCCACATGCCGGTTATACCCGGCCGCATGGAAAGGCGGCGTTTATGGTGGCTTTCATATTTTGAAAATTCATCCAGCGTGGGAGGCCTTGTGCCCACAAGGCTCATATCCCCTTTCAATACATTCCAGAACTGGGGCAGTTCATCAATGCTGGTTCTGCGTATAAATCTGCCGACTTTTGTGATTCTGGGGTCATTATCCATTTTAAACATATAACCGTTCATTTCATTTTTAGCCAGCAGTTCTTTTTTTCTCTCTTCCGCGTCCACATACATGGAACGCAGTTTATAAATATTGAACACCCTGCCGTTTTTTCCAACGCGCGGCTGCTTAAAAATGAGCGGACCGCGGGATTCGATCAGCAGCGGCACGGCAACAACAAGTATGACCGGCAAGGAAATCAGGCTGCCTAAAAAGCCGCCGATAATATCCACAATTCTTTTAAAGATAACGGCGGAAAGCGGCAGCTGGCGCGCAGCCGTAAGCGTTGCCGTTGGGTAGCCTGCCACCATGGTGCATTCCACGTTATCAAATTCGCTGTTTTCCACCAATTTTTCAAGCGTGGGAAGATTAATGTGAACCATAATGCCCATGCTTTCGATCTCTTCGGCAAGTTGCGCTATTTTGCTTTCATACTCGTAGGGTACATTGATATAGACTTCGTCCAGAGATTCCCTTTTGACCCAGTCGATCACATTATCCAGATTGGCAACAACCGGAACCGAAGAAACATATTTTATTGCTTTTGGTTTTGCCGCAACGGCATTTCCGCCGGAAGATTTCAAAGCATCGGAAAAAACGTAATTCCCGTTTTGATATTCGGCGTCGATCACGGCAACGCCTTTGATATGCCTTGTCCAGTCCTGCTGAAGGTTTGAAACAAAATCTTCTGCCCTTCTGCCAACCGTAATGACGCCCGCAAGATTTACCAGCCCGGAATGCGAAAAATGGCGAATCAGAAGGCGCTTGGTAAAATACCTGTTGATACAGGAAAACGAAATGAAAAGGAACAGCGAGATCAGAAACATATACCTGCCGTTTACAAGATCACTTCTTGTAAGAACGAGCGCTACGGAAAGGGTCATATACGTTAAAAGGCAGTTTCTGACAACCGCAATAAATTCACGCAGCCTGTTTCTGACCGACAGATCCAGAGATACCGAAAAGCCGAAAAAGATGACGCAAAAAGACAGCACAAGGCAGATCACATAGATCCATGCGGACTGCTTTGTAAGATTTGGGATCTTATGGATCGCCGTGCACAGCAAAAAAGAAATCAGATTTGCAAACAGAAGAGACGAAAGGTCCACCGAAAATTCCACAAGCAGCTGAGTAGCCTTTCTTTTATTCATAATTCTCGCAACCCTTAAAAAGAAATTTAGCCTTTACGCCAGCGGTTTATTTATAGCCGTAGCCGTAACCATAGCCGTAAGAATATTTATATTTATAATCGTATTTCTTGTAATAAGAATAATATTTATGCCTGCCGGAAGTAACGTCATTCAAAATGAACCCAAGGATATTTCCGCCTATATTATCCAGATTGGAAACGGCGGTTTTTACTTCCGCAATATCCGTCATATTCGCTTTAATGATCAGGATATAACCTGTGGTCTTTTGGGCGAAAACGGTTGCGTCCGTAACAAGATTCACAGGCGGCGTATCAATAAACACACAATCATAATGCTCTTTTACAAATTCAAGCAGTTTATCCATTCTGGAGGAGGAAACGAGTTCCGCCGGATTCGGCGGGATCTTTCCGCCGGTCAGGACGGAGAGATTTTCGATCTCCGTTTTTGAAACGGTGATATTATCCGTAAGCCCTGCAAGGATCTCCGAAAGGCCGTTCTTAACCGGTATGGAAAACATGCGGTGAATGGTGGGATTTCTCATATCCCCGTCGATCAGCAAAGTCTTTTTACCCATCTGGGCAAAAGAGATGGCAAGATTGATGCTGTTGATCGTTTTGCCGTTATTGGCAGTAGGGCTGGTTATAACAAAAACGGGGCATTTTTCCCCTTTTTGCATAAAGAGCAGATTGGTTCGGATGGCGGAATACGCCTCTTTCACAACAAACGGGGATTCTGCATTTAAAACTTTTTTAGGGTCTTCCCTTGAAAAAGATTTACTTTTTTGATTTGCTTTTTTATTTTTCCCGAAAAGAGCCATTATTTTCTGCCTCCTTTCCCGATCTCAGTACGCGGCTTATTTTCGCCGCCGGATGACTCCTCCACCTTAGCGGCGGACGGGATCAGCCGGGGTATGGTTCCGATAACGGGGATATTTTCAAATTCTCTTTCCAGATCCGCCTCTTCCGTAACGGTGGTATCAAACAGTTCGCGGATAAAGAAGATAAGGAATGTAACTACCAGCCCAACAAGAGCGCCGATCAAAATATTCAGCTTGAAATCCGGCGAAGAGGGCGAACTCGGCACCTTGGCATAATCGATCACGCTTACGCCGCCGGCTTTAATCGTATCCACAATGGCATCCGGCGCCACATCGGCAATAGAATTGGCAATATCCGCTGCAAGGGCGGGGCTGGCACTGGTTACGGTTACGTTAAAAATCTCCGTTTCGTTGATCTGCGCGCATGAGATCATGGAACGCAGCTGGGAAACGGTCATATCCAGATCCAGATTCTGCACAACTTCCTCAAGCACACGATCACTTTCCAGCACAACGATATAGGTGTTTACAAGCTGCTGTGACGCAGTGATCTCGTTTTGCCCGATGGAAGAATCCGTGCTGACACGATCCGTATTACTGTAAACATACAGCGTGCAGGATAAAACACGTGCTTGCCAAGATCAGAAACGACTATTCCAAACCGATCAAAC
>OGPC01000136.1_pt1 | contig 74867 bp, 79 predicted proteins | sample 1552911 | NCBI WGS metagenome assembly OGPC01 (sample SAMEA2580248, study PRJEB22360) | human gut metagenome | biome: human gut; feature: human-associated habitat; material: faeces | place: Denmark | collected 2008/2010 | reverse complement strand
AATATTTCCTACCAGGGTTCTTTTTTGTGCTGTCCGTATATTCTGGGGCAGTTCACTAGCTGGTGGTTTTCTTTTTTCGCCGGTCATATCCCTAATACTACTGTCCACTCACAAGTGCGTATAAATTGTCCTGCCAGCCATGCAGCTATTACTTGATACCCGTGAACAGGTATCTTTGATCAAATAATGCTAACTGATTCGTTTCTTTATCCTGTCTTGATTGATTTACTATATATTCTTTAATTGCCTTTGTGTTTTTCCCAACTTTATATGAAACGCTCATTTTGAGTGGGATACTCAATAGCAAATGCACGTGATCTGAACAAATTTCTCCTTCTATAATTTCAACTCCCTTCCATTGACACAAACTTCTCTTGACCACAACACTATGGTATTTTTTATTTAAACAAAAAAACAGATAGGTTTTTTTACCTATCTGTTAACTCCTCTAGTATACCAAAACTGATTCTCTATCCACCTATTGTAGATTTACAACTTCCACTTTATTTCTGCTTATTGGCTTCAAAAAAAGCATTGTATTCTTCAACAACTTTATTCGCGTTGGCAATAGCCTTGTTCCTTTGGTCAATGATCTTGTTTAAATCATTGGTAGTACCGTCAATATACGTCTGCACAGCTTTTAAATAACTATCAACATCCGCAATATAAGCAGTCACTGCCTTAGCATCCTTAAGCGATTCGGGCCGTACCGGCATAGCTGGAACAGCTTCATCCAACACAGGGTAACTGACAGTTAAATTAGTTGCGTTAGGGTCAGCAGGCACCTCCTGCTTTTCTTCAGCAAAAGCAGGACCAGACAGGCTTGCTACAAACAAAACAGCACAAAATAAAACAGCCAAGCTTTTTTTCATTATCTCCACCATCCTTAAGATTATTAAAATATCCACCCTGCCTGCTTTCAACGGCAGAGCGGATTGAAGAAGACGACGACTTGGTAAAACCGTATCCGGCCCCTATGTCAGCAATACAAAAGTACTGCGTCAGGCAAATTCACTACTGCCTACAAACCGTCCTGGCTGCTGCAAGCTCTGCTTCCGAATGTCGAAAACAGGTATAGCTGCAATAATATTTGCGCCTCTTCTTAACAGTCCGTTTGTAGGTATGCAAACTTTTGTTTCCAAAAAACTCCTTGCCACAGCAAGCGCAATCCATAGACCTGCTGCGCAGGCTACCATCAATATTATCATATCTGGTCATCATCGTAGTTTCAATTCCAAATCTTTTCAAAATTCACCACTCCAACACATACTAATGCAACACAAAATTGACCGGCATCGTAATATAGCAACGCACCGGGCTGCCAAGCGTATCTTTAGCGGGGCTAAAGCGCCAGTTATAAACGGCCTCTACCGCCGCTCCGTCAAGGGCATCATTACCGCTGCTGCGTGCAACAAATGCACTTTCAACACTGCCGCCGTCATTTACCAGCATTTTTACATATACAGTTCCCTCTATCTCGCGATTTCTGGCCGCAGGCGGATAGCGAGGGTCGGTACTCGCCACCAAATACGGCGGTGTTACAGGCAGGCCAGCGCCGCTGCCCTGGCCTGCACCCGAACCGCTGCCCTGGCCTGTACCAGCACCGGTTCCTTCGCCGCCACCACTGCCTGCTGCACCAGCCTCGCCGCTTTTAACATTGCTTTGCGCCTGTTCGCTGGCAGCACGTTCCTGCTGCTTAGGCTGCGGCTGCTCCTCTCGGCGCGGCTGCGGCTTTTGCTTTTGGTCTACAATGTCATCGGCCTTAGGCCTTGCCATTTGCTGTTTTGACTGTTGTGCAGGCGGCGATGTTTGCCGCTCGGACTCGCTGCCCTTTGCGGCAGCAGCGCTGCCTTTGCCACCACCGCCACCTAAGGTAACCTCCAAAATTTGTGGCGGCCTTTGGGTAAACCTATACCCAAATATACCAAGTAACGCGGCAACAACAAGATGCACAGCCAGTGCAATGGCAACGCCCTTACTAAAGCGTCTGCCCTTATCCGTCATTTCCCATCACCCAAATCCGTTGCCAAGCCAAAACGCGTCACACCCGCGCCCTTCAATTCGTCCATCAGCTCGATAACCGTTTTGTAATTAGCGTCGCCATCAGCGCGAATAATCACCGAAAAAGCCGTGTCACGCTTACTGGCAGCGGCTGCGTTAGCAACCAGCTGTTTCAGTTCGATTTTATTATCTTCCAAATACAAAGCCCCATCTTTTTTAACAGTTACAGCAAAATTACTTTTACTCACCGTCTCCGAATTCTGCGCTACCGGCAGCCTGATCGGTATCGTTTTGATTTCGCTCATATACATCGTGCTGACGATAAAAAATACCAGCAGCAAAAAAATCATATCTATCATCGGGCTCAGCATCAGCTGGGGCGGCAAATTTTGTTTTCTCGGTCGTCTGCGCATCTGTCACACCGCCCCTCAATTTTTACTGCTGCCGTTTTTGGCCTGCACAATATCCACCAACACGCTGGCCACCTCATTGATATTAAGCGACGCTGTTTTTACCTTGCTCGACAAATACGCATAAATGCACATACCCATAATCGCGATACACAAACCAAAAACTGTCGTTATCAACGCCTCGCCAATGCCAGCCGTTACAGCCATCGGGTTTTGCGCCCGCTCGTTTAGCGCATTAAACGAGCTTATCATACCGGTAATAGTGCCCAAAAGTCCCAGCATCGGTGCCAGTCCAATAACTACGCCCAAATAATCAAGGTTCTGCTCCATACCATCAATCGAGCGGTCAGCCTTAGAATAAACAATCGACTCCAACCGCTTGCCCATATCTTCATCGATATCAAGCGTTTCAACCGCCAGCTGCGCTGCATCACCTGTATTCTGCCCCGCATATTCACGAGCGGCTACAATATTAAAATCATTCATCAACCGGCAAAATTCCATAACAAACATCGTAGTCGACAGCGCCTTTTTGTAATATAAATACCTTTCTACGCCAATAGCAATAGCAGCTATCGAACACAGCAGCAGCGGCCACATACAAGCGCCGCCCCTTTGAAAATAATCTAATGCTCCTGCAAAAATACCCATTTCGCCAAACCTCCCAAATTAATTGAACCGTTCAGGATAAGCCGCCTCGGCCAATATCCTTTTTCCTCAATAATTCCAAGCAATTAAAAGGTCCTGCCCCAGATCTATTTTAAAACCCAGGGCAGGCATAGAGAGAAAGGATGCCACGATGACTAAGCGTGGCTTAATCTATTATGACAACATCGCAAAAGCGCTGCCGGCACCAAAATAATCTAGCTCTCATTTATATCTTCGTTTATCTTTTTCCTATTCTTACTATTAGAACATTTAAACCGTAGTCGTCTGATTTCCTCCAGCAACGCAATATACTCCTTCTTGCTGATCGTAATCTTTTCACCATCAGTATTTTTAATTTCTTTAATAAACTTTTTCATCTTCATAACCTGCACGACTACCCGGCCCAAGCAGTCAACCTCCCCTAATAAACTTACACTGCTCTACCACAAAGATACACAGCACCCGGCCGCAAAAGCAACAGTAACCCTGCCATTCTAAAATAGAACGGCAACCCATGTATCCGCCTTGTTCATCGCAAGTCATTAAGGATATTAAAAACAGGCAGTTCTCCTGACTTCGGTTCATCGTCCAGCCGCGCCTTCTCAGGGTTTCCCCAATGGTCAAATGCAGCCTTGCTCACCGTTACAGTTGCGGGACAGCGCAGGTCTTGCACCTGCTTCTCTATTAAGTCCGTTTAAGCCCTGCGGCTTTAGGACACCTGCTTCCTAACTATATTAAATTATCAAAAAACTATTTTACAGACTGCAAAACCTTTTTACCGCAGGCAGTAAGCTGCGTCGCCAGTTTATGCTCCAACTCCTTAAAATCCTTATAAGCCAGCTCATGCACCACATAATCAGGTTCAACCAGCTCCAATATCTTCTGCACCTGTGGCACTGTAAACGGCCGGTGCTGGTCGATCCTGCCAATATGCCTGTATCTGTTTAAGCGCGACTCTTCGGCATCATAACGGCGTTCAAAGCTGCACTGATACTCACCCGACAGCGAACAATTAAGATGCAGTCCATAAATCAGCTTCCTGTTGTCACCCAAAGCCCTTACCGTCTTACAAATATACTCTATCCCTTCAGCTTCACTTTGCAGCTGCGGGTTAGTATTCATCAAATGCCCGGTATCAAGAATAATACCCACATTAGACTTTCTAAGCAACGAAAAAAATAAATCCACCACCGCAGGGTCGGTAAGCTTCAGCCCCGGCCACCACAAATTTTCAAACAATACCAGCGTATCATCAGGTATCTCATCTGCTACCGCATTAAACAGCGCTGCCGCCGCTTTAACAACTTCCTTATCAGTATGCTCAAACTTAAAAGTAAAAACCTCTTCCGTACTACATTCCGCAACGTGCCACACCAAATACTGCGGGCTTTCCTTCAGCCCGGCCCTGATATTGGCCCTGATAGCGCGCAGCCAACCATCATAGCAGGTACTGCCATAATAATCGCGCAGGCTGTCGCCGGAAGTAAAAAATCGGCTCAGGCTTTCGTAATCCTCATTGTATAAATCAAGCCACATCGGCCAGTAATTTAAGTGCACGCCCACCGTAGCCATAGCATGGCTCTCCTCATTAGGCGCATACCTGTAAACCATCAGCTCGATACCGTCAAGCCCAAAGTTCTGTAAAAACTGGTTTAAAGTTTTGCCCGACTTCAAAATTTCCCTTTCGTAGCCGGGAACCAGACAATAATTAAATAAATGCTTCAATAAAAACCTACTTCTTTCTTATCAGCTCACTGATCTACACTACCGGCGCTGCCCCAAATCATTTGCATCAGCTTAGGGTACTCCTTTTGCAGATGCTCCAAAATAATATCAAGGCTGATATGGATAACCTGCGGATCAAAAAAATCATCTCTGCTCAAATTGCAGCACTCCAGCTCAATGTCCTTCTCGCTCACCAGATACTTAAACAACTTGTAGCTTCTGTTCATTTCATTGATACTCTCCAGCACGGCAATTTTATTACTATCATTTACAGCCCCCGGCGTCACTAACACCTTGATCACTGTAAATGCGCTGTCATCAGTAAAAATAATTATCGGCAGCTCCTGTCCGTTCACATCAAGCACCGTCCTGAACAAAACAGTGTGCAGCTCATCACCCACAATCTGCGCACCAAAGCAGGTAATATTATTAGTAGCCAAATGCTCCTGCCATTTACGCGCCTTAAAATTCACCAGCTCTGCAGTTGCCTGCTCTTTATTTTCACCTGCAAACTCCAACACCTTATGCTCGCTCATTTGTTAAACTCCTTGTATGTTTTAATTTTAAAAATACTATTCCTCGCCCTCCAGCCGCAGCTGCGAGGCAGGTATATGTGTCAGCATTTCCAGCATGATCTCGGCAAAGCTATGCGCAGGCACTGGCTTCCACTCCGACTTTTTATCAACCTGCTGCAACACAGCACCGTTTTTGCTGTAAACAGTGCTTTGCAGCTCACGGTACTGCTTGGCACGCAAATTAAACAGCAAAACCTGTACACAATTATCCACGTTATCGCCGCTGGCCAGCTTATCAACAAAAACCTGGGTATCCAAATGCTGCTTCAACCCGTCATTCAAAAACACCGTTTTAATTTCAGTCTGCAAAATATTCCTGTCCTTATCACCAAACGGCCCCTTAGTCATATAAACGCTATCCCGCGCCACATAATAGCGCCCGGTCGAGTTTTCCATAACCTCAGTCCAGCGTGCAGCTTCTTTTTCGGCCGCCGTCTGCTGTGGCTGCATGCTGATCTGCCAGTCCATACCGCTGCCGCTTTCCTCGGCAGCAAAGCCCGAAACTGCTGCCAGTAAAAACATACAAAAAGTTAAAATTCTAAGCACCTTCATAGTTTCAGCCCCCTACATTAACCTGGCAATATCACGTAGCATAATTTCCTCGCTGCCCCGTGTATATATCAGCGGCTTATCATTTTTCAGCAAATATTCCTTTAGCTTGCTGTACAGGCTATGCCCTGCATATGTCCAGTTAAAAACTATCACATCAGCCTTATCAAGCACATTCACATTATAATTTGCTTCCTTAACACCAACAAAGCTAAAGTTAGGATACTTATCTCGCAGCCTGGCCTGCCAATCCTCACGCCCGCCGATCACTACGATTTGCAAAAATCTTATTGCTTCCAAATCTATATTATTATACTGTGAAACAAATGCTGCACCGTTTACTTCCCTGCTTATCACCGACTCCATATATTCACATTCCGCTTTGCTGTCTTCCAGCAGCACAGTTTTAGCCCGCAGTTCTTCTGTTAAGCCAGCCAAAGCTTTAGCCTGCTTTAAAAGCTGCCTTTCTAGTTTAGCAATCTGCTTATCCTGCTCTTTTAAAAGAGTAGTAGACCGCTCCAACTCCTGCGATACAGCCTCAAACTTTTCTGTTTTTTATTACGAACACGAATAGTTACCGGATGCTCCATTAAATACAGGTACTGGCTTTTTACTTTGCGGCAGCTAAGATAACACTCGCGAACAAAAATGCTTTTTACCAAATCATCAAACAAGCACCGCTCTGTTTCTCCTTCTATCTCTGTCTCGCTTTGCAAAGCGTTGCTGCGAACAAGCAGCTCTTTAATATTACTTCCGCACTGCTTAATCTCCTTTTGTAAAACCTCCGGCGCCAGCAGCCCTAAAAAATAGCAGGCACCATCATCGTCTAACCCGGACAGCGACCCCTTACTTTTAAAATATGTCTCAAAGGTCTGCTGGCAGCCATACAGCATTTTCTGCATCTGCCCGGCAAGCCGCCCCAATCTAAGCAGTTGTTTTTCTGACAAAGGCTTTGTCCGGTGGTTCCCAAAATTTGCCAACTCAACCTGTTTACTTATATAAACATTAAAAACATCTAAAGTTGATGCTGTCTCAAAATCAAGATGTTTGTTAAAATTTTGCAGTAAAAATATCATTATCCCCAACTGAAAATCAAAAACAGATAATCTATACATTTCTGGCTGCTGCCAACCAGCCTGTGGCAGTCTCATATTAAGTCTTTTGCTCGTTATCTCTGTTTTGTACCTGTCAAGCTTTACAGCATTAGTATGTTTTCTTGAAAGTATTTGACAAAACGCCCCAAAATCAATTACAGTCGGTGACATTTCAATATAGTCATAGTGGATGCGCCAATACTTTTTTATTAAACTCAATAATAAGCTTTTTATCTTGCTGCCAAAATCATTATCCTTCATTACAAAAGTAAGTAGCACATAACATCTGCGGCATTTACTTTCAAGCTCCAACCCCTGCTCGGCAAAATACAAAGCCGTAGCCGCAGGTATTTTAGCCAGTTCCTTACTTATCTGCGATGCATATTCCTTTAAAAGCAGGTCCAAATCCTTACCGGCAGCATTGTTTTTTACCAACTCAACCGCCAAAAAAGGCCAAATTACCAGTCTACATTCCAGCATACTCCTAAGTTGCTCCGGTAATTCATATGAACCGGTTTTATTTTTAAATTCATCAGGCACACGCATAACGCTTCCCCCTGCCGCAATACAGCTACAGCGCTTCTTAAAATACTATTTAAAAACCGCCTTGTCTCTTAACAATATAATCAATGGGCATCAGCAGCCTGCGGTACAGGCACTTGTACACTGCGCAGGCAGTAGTTATTCGGGTCGATATCACTTCTAAAGCGCAGCACCAGTTTGCGTTCATCTTCGGGCAACGTCTTCCATACCTCGCCAAACGACCTCCCCAGCGAATTGCCAAAACCCAGCGCCATATAAAAGGGCATCACAAACTTTTTGCTGATCTCCGCTTCGCCGCGCTTTTCCATACCAATTAGGGCAGCAATCTTCTGTCCCCCTGCTGCCAGCTCCCTATCTTTAACTGTACCGTTAAAATACACCAGCTTGATTTCGTCCATTACCCCGGCCAACTTCTTCAACAAATTACTTTTACTGCATCTGTCAGTTACTGCTCCGCTGTCATCAGCAAAAATAAACTCGTCAGCAGCAGTGCAATTGCCGCAAAAATGAATAACATCAGGTTGCAGCGAAGCTGCTTCCCCAATCACTTCTGACGGTTTGGCCGCTCTTATAACATGGGTTTCATAATAATTGCACAGTGGTGCTGCCGCTAGCCGCGTTTGCATTAAAGCCGCCTCGCTGTCCTTAGCAGTTAGCTCGGCAGCTACGATCATAATTTTTATCTTATTTGTCATTTCAGCCACTTCCTTCAATAAATTTTATGCTATTTAAGCACCGCTGCCCCAATTTGGCCGCGATACTCAAATAGCATAACTGCCGCACCAACCGCCGCTTACGCGGCGGGTAACAAGATGATGCGGCAGTAGACTAACTAAGAAAATACTACGATTGTTTAAGAAGGTAGAAATAAGTCTGTTACATTAAGTAAACAGCTTATTTTTCCTTTCCTTGCATATGTTTAATTTCTTCCGGAGTAAGAAGACGTTTGGACATCTTCGTTACATGTGCCTTAGCAGCTGCTTTAGCACTGCGGGTAGCCAGTGTCTTTTCAACTACCAGGCCCACAGTGTTAAACAGGTAGCCAGTGTAGGTAGTTGTACCGCTAACGAAGGTAAAGTCGCTGGCAGCGCACCATTGAGTCAAAGCACCAGTAGCATCAATATCAACAGCAGTGTTGATGCTGCATACTTTTACGCCATCCACTAGGTATAAGTCGTTGCCGTCCGGCAGCAATGCAAAGGTGGGGGAAGCTGGTGATGCGGTGTGGGTAACATATTTTACATTAGAGCCAAAGGTACCATTTTGTAAATTACCAGCAGTAGTTTGGATAATCATATAATCATATTGGCTGTAGGTAACATTATACTTGGCAACCAGTACATAAGCTTTACTATTAGCAAAGGCTACGTCAAGGTAGTCGCCTACAAAGCTTTGCGGCAATGCTGCCGAGTTGAGGGTTGCTTTGAAAACCGGGGTACCAGAAGTCAAGGTATATACTTTAAGGGTAGTGTTGACATTGCCGGCGGCTACCTGCGCGCCGCCAAAAGCTGTAGCATACCCATATTCACCCTCAACTACCACACCATTCACATTGGCTTCGACTGACAAAGAAGTGTCAGAGTAATCCAAAAGATTAATCATTACCAATTCGGAAGGGCCATAGGTATAGGTCCAGCCGCTATTGGTATAACGGGTGAAAGCTGCAACTAAATAATTATTAGAACCACTGGAATACAGATCCAACGCTACGCCGCCGGCTTTGTATTCGCCACCCGGTACAAAAGTATATACAGGATCTTGAGCTTCGCTGAAAGCGTCGCCAGTCATATCATATTCATAAATCTTGGCAGTATCATAATCGTTTAAGTACATGGTGCCATCAACAGCAACAATGCTATACGGATTGCTGGCGTGCCAAACCTGGACACCGGTTACGGGTGAAGCTTGATTGCATTGAGCTTTGGCCACAGGTGTAGTCCAGGCAGAAGCAGTCGGGTCATAGATGCCATACAACGCAGAACCTTGCGTTCCAACACCACTGGAATATGTATAGCTGTTGACCATTGCTCTTTCAGTACCGTTAGCCACGATGGGCAGCACGCGCGGGTCAGAAGATAACCGGCCACCAGTAATAGTAGCTGTTACCACCTCATTGACCTTGCTGGTTGCACTGGATACGGAACCTACCCAATACCCTGCATAACCTACACTGGCGATACCAAAGGCGATTTTCGGGTTACTCATAATAACGTCCTCCTTAAAGTTTACTTATCTGCGGTCTGTTCCCGCCGCCATCATTACTACCTGCATTCAGACAGCATTTATATGTTAGGCACGTTAACCATAACGCTATGCGTGCGAACATGTAACACCTTAAAAGCTGTATTCCAAAGTCGTATAGTACATACGTCCGGCCAGCGGATAATAATTAGGTGTTAGAGGACCATAATTAGCAAAATCTGTACTTACAAACACGTCCCTGCCTTTATCAAAAACATCGTTGACACCGGCACTTAAACGCCAGTTTTTATCAAATTTATACTTAACACCTAAATCAAAGATGGAATAAGAATCTTTGACATCAACACCCTTATCATTGTTTGTTCCGCGTAATACTTCATGATCATTAAAGCGGTACTCGCCAAAAACATTCAGCTTATCACCAGGGAACAGGTAATCAAGTCTGGCGCTGACCACCCATTCCGGCACGAAGGACGAGCCAGAAGAAGCCCAGTTGTAGTTATAACCCAAGCCATCTCCAACCTCCTTGCTCTTTTGCCAGGTAGCTGCCAGCCCCAGGTTTAAGCGCCGCCACTTCATATTATGAGCCAGCTCGATGCCATAGGTCTCGGTATTACCAGTTGGGCAATAACAGCTAAGTCCGCCGCCGCCCCTTGGTGTCCATAATACCAGTTGGTTATTAGCCTTGCGTTGATACCATGTCAAAATAGTGCTGGCATCAGCATTAGCCAGCCTGCCCTGCCAATTAACGCTAAAGTCGAACTGGCTACCGGTCTCCCATAGGCCATTATCAATATTACCGCCTTTAGAATCAACAGTAAACACATAATTTTGCCCGATAAAGCCGCCGTCACCAAAGATTTCGTAAAAGTTAGGGTGTCTGTTATAGGTGCCCCAGGTGCTTTTAATGCTCCACTGGTCGTTAAGCTGTTTTTGCAGGGCTATGCCTCCCGAATACATCCAGCGGCTGTCAGCATCACCTAAATTACCAATACCTTCCATCTCCACTTTGTCGGCCCGCAAAACCGGCGTCAGCTTAAAGTCGCCGTCGTCATTTAAGGTAATGGTATCCTGCAAGGTTAAATGGTATTCACGGTTATTGTATTTAGAAAGCATTTTGCGCACGGTCCTGTTTACGCCGGTTTGGGTATCCAGCTGTTCCTGCGTCAAATCCCAGCGATTGCCATTAGTGGCCATAGTCTCGCGGGTAAAGTCACCGTTGAATTCCAGCAGATGATTACCGCCAGCCTTCAGTGCCATGTTTAAATTACCATTCCATTTTTTAGAGTGATAGGTACCCCACAGCTCTCCGGGCAAATATTCATCTGCATCTTTGGAGTCAACACCACTTGGTAATGGTGCCCCACCTCTTTTAGCTGCCTCGCTGTCAGCTATAAGTCTATAACCGCCCACATTATTATAAGTTTTTTTACTGTCAAGATAGGCAATGTGCCAACCCAGGTCTAAATTACCTAAAGTATCACGGCGGCCAACTAAAAATTCTTTATAGTCTATGTCCAACGCACCATCTAAATAGCCTGTATCCAAATAACTGATATCGTCTCTTTTGGTGATCGCTTTAGCCAGCTCTTCGTGCTGCTTTTTCCACACGCCCTTCACGACCCAGTTGTCATCCTGCCATTTCAACATGGCATTATTGTTCTGGTAGCCGTTGCTGCGTCGTTTAAAGGTTCTGTTTTCATTAATATTATCAATAGAGCTATAAATATACCCTGGATAAGTGAAATCAAAGTCCCCCTGCCAAATATCGCGGGCATAGGTAGCCATCAAACTGCCGCTGCCCAAAGGCATGCTGTATTCTTTGGTACTGCTGTAACCGCCGTATGATTTGACGCCCTGGGTGATGTGTCCATGGCCTTCGCTGGGGCGTTTGGTGATGATGTTGATAACGCCGCCCAAAGGTGCGCCGGCAAAGCGGGCCGGTACATAGCCACGGTAGACCTCGATGCGCTCGATATTATCCGCCGGGATAGCCGACAGGTTAACTGCCGCATCGCCGGTAAGGTTCATTTGCACGCCGTCAACATACACGCTGACCTGCGCCGCCGTTGACCCACGCACACGGGCTACAGTGTAGTGGCCTGCACCGTTGACCCGCTGCACAAACAGGCCCGGCACCCTATCCAGCAGTTCGGGCAGGTTTTTTTGCTCACCTTCAAACTGATTGGGGTAGATAACGCTGACCTGGCCGGGGCTAAGGTTTTTCTCCCAATCGGGACGCTTGGCTTCTACGGTAAGGCCACCCAACTCAAATTCGCCCATGCCATCAGCTACAGTGCCGCTGACGCTGGCAGTATTATCGGCAACCACATTACTGGTTACCTCGCCCATATCGTAAACTGCTGCGCCAGCTACGGTTCCCCCTGCATTATTATCAGCGTTGGCAGTGCCCTGCGCGGGCTGCTGCATTTGCGGCACCTGCACATTGGCTACCTGGGGCGCTTGACCTACTACTACGGTGGGTGATTGGGCTTTGGCAAAGCTTGGCCCTGTTATGCCGTCGCCGTTGATGGCCAGGCCTGCGCCGCCATTGGCTTTGGCTGCTTTAGCACCACTGCCGAAGCCACCCCAGCTAAAGTCAAGTCCCCCGTTGATGCTCCACTCGTTGCCCACGTCGCTGCCGGTGGTTTTAACAAAGTCTAAATTAAAGGAAGCATTGGGTGAAAGCTTCACCTTGCCACCTACGTTCCATTCCCACCAGCTGTCGTTGCCACCTACGGTTTCTACCAGACGATCTAACGCACCATAAGTTTGGTGCAGCTTTTGCCCAGCAGCAAATTCGTGCCCCCAGCTAACGCCGGCATAAACATTGCCTTGCGTGCCGATATTTTTACCGGCCTTTAAGCTCAGCTTGCCAATAGCGGTATCGTAGCCTTTTTCGTTCACACCCAGGCCATTGCTCAGGCTGTAATTGCTTTCATCTACATGGCCAACATACAGCGATACGGAAGGCTCCCAAAACCAGTTGGCAGCCAGTTCGTTGCGCTTGCCGTACTGAGCACCAATGCCATAGGCCCAGGTGCTGTTTTCACCCTTGACCTTGCCCTGCTGCATATCAATACCCGTATTGCCAGTAAAGTGAAAATCGTTTTTGATTTTAGTGGCATTTACGCCCAAGTCGATAAAGTGCCCCTTGTCGCCAATCCAGCTGCTGTAGACGCCAACACCGTAAGCGTCCTGCTCGCCCTTACCCGTAGCCGTGTTGCTTTTGCCGTCCAGCTTGCTGGCATAAAATCCTGTATATACTTTGCCGCCGTAAAACTTTTTGTGCAGCAGCTTGTCGTAACCGATTTGGAAGCCGTTATAGGTTTGGTTAGTATTGCGGGCATAACCTGCAGCGGCATCAAACTTACCGTGCCACATCTCGGCCCACATATTCTCGCGCAGCTCACCTTCCAGTCCGCTGATATCGCTGCCCGGGCCTTTGCCGCCGGCCTCATGCCGATTCAACCGTTCGCCGTGCAAGCCCTCGCTGCGGCGAAACATGCTCATGTTAGCGGCTTTAATGAAATTGTTAGTGACGGTGCTGTTTTCCGAAACAGACTTGCCGCTTTCCGAAAGCTCGCCCGTATCAGCATAGGCATAGCCATTCAAATACCAGGCCGTACCTTGCTGTTCCTGTACTTTAAGGGCATTGTTAGCTTGCAAAAATGCTATATCATCCTCGCTCAAACTACCGTTCTCACCGGTTGGCGCAAATGCCACGCCGTCTTTTTGCAAAACTACTTCCTCTCCGCTTTGTTTTACAAGATAGTTACCACTAGCGTCTGTTTTATAGGCGCTGCCGTCCACCGTAAAATAGTCATTCTTTTGCACTATATCAGGTATCACTAAATACTTGGCAGAGATACCGTCTATTTCCGTTTCCTGTCCTGTTATCTGAAACTTATCAGCATTTTCTAAAATTCCCAGCAGCACGTTGTACGATCCTAATGATTCACTGCGCGTCCATGAACCTATAGCACTGCCTTCTTTTATCTCAGGTACCCAGCCCAGCTGGATATTAAGATTAGTTTGTTCCGTATTTTTAGCCGTTTGGATAAAGACACTATCGTTTAGGCGCTGCTGACTGTTACTACCATGGGTATACACACCCAGCCTGAAGGTTGTATCGTTGCCCAGTGTGGCCTCATCGGCAACCAGGGTTCTATTGATAGCAACTTCAGTTTGTTTAGTGTTTCCATCGCTATCTACATAATCAGCCTGCACCCTGCCATTGTTAGCGCTATCCTGGTACACCAGGGCATTTTCTTCGCCTCTTGTATTGATGGCGCTCATATCAATAACGCTGCCTACACCTGTTTCTAAATTTTTGACTGCGACTACTGTTTGTACATTGCCTACACCTTCTGTTGTCCCTGCTACGTCAATATTTTCATGTTTATTAATAACATCAACTACACTATTTGTAATATTATTTTCATCACAGGGAGAACTATGATTACTTTGATCTGTGTTATTATTAGTAGCAGTGCTGATGGTATCTGCTAAAAGATAGGTCAATTCTGGATGATTGGTTTTAATATCATCATATGTATAAACTTTTCCCTTATAGAAAACCACTTTGTTTTTATCTAATTCAAAAGTGCCTTCACTAACCTTATCGTCCATGATTGTTGCATCACTCTTATAGGTTACAGCCCGCCCTTCAACCTCCCAGGTATCTCCAGCGTCAACCGACTTCTTTTCTTCAGCATATACTTTTCCATATATTTTTGTCGAATTGTCAGATACCTCACCTTTACTAAAAGTTATCCCAGATCCAAACTCAACAGTTTGACTAAGATCATTAAACTTGCTTAGAAAATCATCAACACTTTGTGTTGGCTGATTTACTACAACGTTTCCTTCCCCATCCACTTTATAAAACTTTTCCATTTCCTCAGAAGTAAGTTTAGTAAGATAATAGGAAGGCAGGTATGTTTCCAGTATTGCATTCCTACCCGCATCATCTGACGCTCCTTGCAGAGCATCCACAACATTAGGATTTGCCAATATCTCATTAACCAACTGATCTAAAGTATTTACAAATTCCAATCCATCTTTTAATTTGCTTGTTCCAATAACATTCGCAACGTCATATGAATTACTACCTGTATAGCCACTAAGCAATCTAACGCATTCCTTGTTTGAATCGGGATCATAATATTTTATCATCAAGGCATTATACCCATCTTTAATTGCTTGACCACTATAAAAAATATTCACTGAGTTCCTATTCTCATCATTTGCAAGTCGTCCTAATGGAGCGTAGTATGACCAATTTCCCTTACTTAAAGGCGGAGAAGTAGTCTTAATTGGGCCATAACCATCCACATGTAGGTTCCCAGTACTCATCTTTAAATAATTATAGACATATGTATTTGAACCTCTAGTATTTTCATTTAAAAACGTACTAGAGGACTCATCTTGATAGTCCTTAAAAAAATTGCTGCCATTTATAATACCAGTATGCATAACCGCGCTATTGCCAGTAGCAGCCCAAGCAGTTTGCAGCGGCAGCAACGGAACGACAATGCCTAAAGACAATGCTATGCCCGCTTTGATGATGGTCTGCCGCCTATATTTTTTTGTGTACTTCGTCATCTTCGTCACCCCACACCTCATTAAACAATCTATCCACTTCAGTATATTGCAATAATACTGAAACACGCTCAACAGCTTGTCCGCCAGTGTTGTTACTCACCTTTAGCTGGGCTGTTAGAACTGCAAGTTTCACCTGCGGCCAGGCAATAAAAAACACCACATTCCACCAGTGTACCCGGCGAAAGCGGCGCTTAAAGTTCTTTATCGCCTGCATTAGCCTACCGGGAATAAAAATCATATTTAGCCGCCGTTACAGCGCAGCTATACTGCTTGCGGCAGTGCAGCACAAAACAGACTGCTGCCTTCCGCAAAAACTATGTTTTTTCTCCCAGTCTGTCTACGCAGACTGTCCAGAAACAGCACCATTCAGTACCCTGACTCAAGATCATCATCTCGCCATACCTTTGTAAGAGGACTGCAATGACAAGACTCCTTAATACAGTTGCGTGACAGCGCCGGGTTCACACCGGACTTTCCTGCAAAATGTTGAATGCTGGCATTCAACATACCTGGTTCCAATTTTTTTATTTAGTTGTATGTTCCGTTTTTTAAGTATTTACTTACAAAATAAAAGGCAGTTTTAGCGCACCACGCTAAAACTGCCTGAAAGTACATTGACTATCAAACCAGTTTACCATCGCTCGTGGTACTAACTGCGTATTCTTAGTTGCTTTGCCAGCGGGACCGGCGGTTAAAGCAGCAATTACTTGCATATATAACACTACAACTAGGAATATTTGCTATTTATTTTGATGTGTTCATTATAGCATCAGAGTTTTCCCCCCCAGTCAAGTTTTGTGTGCATCGAACACACAAAACATTGAACAGGTGCAAAAGCACCTGTGGCAAGGGCTTGCGGTATTTTACGATTTCCTGTCTAAAAAAATATTAATTTTTTTAATTGTATACAGGTATACATAAACTTTTCTTTGCCTGTTAACAAGTAAAATTCACTTCACAAAAGCAGCCTTATATTAAAAAGCAGGTTCATCAATTTTATGGTGAACCTGCCGTCGCTTTATAATTCATTACCCTCTTTGAAGCTATAAAAATCGTTATCGCCTACTATAATATGATCCATCAGCGGGATAGCTAAAACCTTACTGCTCTCAAACAAGTTTTTTGTTAGTTCCTTATCAGCTGTGCTCGGTGCAATTTCCCCGCTGGGGTGGTTATGTGCCACAAATAGGCCTGCCCCATTATATCTCAATGCTATCTGAAAAACCTCTCTTGGATTAACAGTACAGCTGTTGATACTGCCCTTGGCAATTATTTCCTGGCCAATAACTTTGTTTTTGCAATCTACCACTACCACTAAAAAGTTTTCTTTGTCCTGGCCTGCCAAAAGTGGCTTTACTATATCGTGCAATACTTCAGGGCTATTCACTCTGATTGCTTTTGCTATTTTGCGTTTATAGGCAATTTTTCTACCGATTTCAATTCCTTTATAAATCAACTCCGCTTCATTGACCGAATAACCCTGCTCCATTAAAGATAGTACGCTGTAAGTTTTCATTACTCTTACCTCTCTCATTTGTTTCATTTATAAGGGGGCTGTCGCCCCCTTACTGGTTCCGCTTAAACTTCTGTTTCAGTGTCGGTATCAGTACCGGCTGGCAGCGAACAGTACTCAAACTTTTCCATATTGAGCTGCGGCCAAATTCGTTGTTCGCCGTCCTTCTGGTAGCTTACAAGTTCTAAAGTACCGCTGACTGCGATTTTAGAACCCTTTTTAAATGTGTCGGCAATCAATGTTGCCTTTTTACCATACGCTACAACATTGACAAACTGGGTTACGCGTTTTTTAGCCTTAAAGCTGTACACCGTATCTGCCATACGGAATTTAGCCCTTACCGTGCCACTCGTAGTTGTGTCAAGCTGTGGAGCATCAACTGGCCTGCCGATAATAGTGATAATGTTCATAACTGCACTCTCCTTTAAATTTAGGCTGGAACACAGAACAAATGATTCGTTCTGTGGTGCGAGCCGTGGGTTGTAAGGGTGAAATCCTTACAGGTGCTACCCACCCCAGCGCTTATTTTTTTGATTTTTTCGCGAGTATTATATAAGCGGGAAGCGCAATAGCTGCAAGGGTCGCACAGCGGCTTGCCTTGCCCTTGCTGCGCAGAAGCGAACCGCTATAATCTCCGCGGAAAAAAGCTGAAAAATACTAAATTCTTCCTTATTTCCGCTGCCTGCCCGTCGAAGCTTAAGACGGCGTACCTGCCCCTCATGGTTGTTTGTTGCAGCTCGCCAGCCCCCAAATACTGGTGGGCTGCTACGCAGCGAAAATGCTGATAGCTAGTGTTTTCGATTCTAATGCCAGGGACAAAGCAAATAACTATCCCACAAAATCAACAGTTATTTGCCACCTTTTGCACGCAAAAAAACGCCCGCCTTTTGGCGAGCGTTAAGCTTTTTTCAAAAAAGTGATACGGTTTCAAATTTTTCAATAATGTTTTCTATGCCATGCGACTTCTGCAAGACCGTTTCTTTAGGTTTATTTTGCTTTTCACTTCCACATTGCAAAAGATTTTTTAATGCCAGCATCATTTCACGCCGTTTTTGTTTACCCGGGTAATCATTTATAAAATACATCGGTGTAATCCATCTTGAAAATGCTTTCACAGTCAGGCTATTGCCGTGGATAACGTTTGCCGCTATACCATAAAGGCTAAACTGAATATATGCCATCAACGTTCAGACGATATCCAAATCCCATGCTTCCACAAGCAATGTGTCCTGATAGTTGATCTTTCTAGCGATCAGGCAGTTGCAAAAACCTAAAACCATCACGCCCGATCCGCAGGTTGGTTCACTTATGCTGATATAACCATCAGTTTTTATCCGTTCTAAGTAATCATCACTATAGGCTATATCAGCCATAAAGTCAGCTATATAATCCGGGGTAAAAAACTGCCCCATTGATTTTTTATAATATTGCCCCTGAACGTATATATAACCTAAAATGTCTTTTAATTTTCCACTGCCTGAAAAATATTCTGCCGCCAGTGTTATTTCTGCAAAAACTTCCGGCATAAGGTTGCGTTCGGCTTCTGAATATGTATTTATCAGCTGCAAATATGCTTCCTCCCGCTCTGATTTAAAGCCATAATCAAAAGTGTTGCTTATGGCATAGGCCGACAAGTGCAGAAAATCAACAAACACCTTTTCAGTTGAATTGCTTCCTCCTATTTTATTCAGCATATCCATAGCCTTTTTGATATGTTCCATACCTTGCCCATTTTCCATAGACATAACTATTCACCTCCTTGATACTAGGCTGGAACGCAGAACAAATGCTTAGTTCTGCGATGCGAACCGGTCACATATAATTAGGTAACAGCGCTCACCTCAAAATTTATTTACAGAAGGCCGCAGTTGACGGCCTTCTGCTGATTTTAAGTTACGCTGAAATTACTCCATAATCAGTTTCAGTATAATCACAGCTTAAATCTCTGGCGATTGCCCCGTAATCAATATAATTTATCAAGCCCTCGGGTATATCACCCCAGCAACCATCTTCAACAAATTCTTCGGCCAGTTCTTCAAGCGATTTATTAGCATAAAATGTGTGATTAGTATAATTATCAAGTGCATATTCCAAGTCACTGCATATTGCTTCCATAAATGCAGCTAAATGTTCTTTGTCACTTTCATCCAATTCTGCCAACCTTTCAGCAAGTTCATTAAGCTGACCAATATTGCTGTACTCATCTATTTCTATACCCCTAATATCACACTCATAATCGTGTATGGCATATTCCTCGTATGCCATCCTCTCTGCTACACCAATGCTTTTCAGTTCTGCCGCAATATCATCACACGGCAATTCAACCCATTTACCTACTAAATACCCTTCTACATATTTACCTAAATTAGCAAGATATACTTTTAACATAGCTATTGCCCCCATTCTTTTAAAATAAGGCTCTTGTACGAAGTCTTTGACGAACGTACAATGTGCCGCGGGTTGTAAGGGTGAAATCCTTACAGGTATTGCCCGCCCCAGCGCTTATTTTTTTGCTTTTTTCGCGAGTATTATATAAGCGGGAAGCGCCAAAACTGCAAGGGACGCACTGCGGCTTGCTTTGCCCTTGCTGCGCGGAAGCGAACCGCTATAATCTCCGCGGAAAAAAGCTGAAAAATACTAAATTATTCCTTATTTCCGTTGTCAGGCAACTATACATGTACTTAAATAAAAAAGACGCCCACCTACAGGTGAGCGTCTTACACATAATTATTGGTAATTGTTTTTTACATATTGTAAGGTATTGCAAATTGTTTTATATAATTTGCATCATTCATTTTGAGCATAGCAGTCATTGTTCAAGCTCTGTCAAATATGATGAGTTTGAGCATAGGTTCATACATATTTATCCTGTCACCTCTTTCAACATCAAGAAAATAGACCAATATCTTTTCAATTTCCTCGTTTGTAAGTGTCCTGATTGTTTGTTCCCCTTCCTTATCAATAATGTTTTTTACCAGCATTGCCGATCCGCAGATAAATTCCCCATGTTTTCTGTAACCATAGATAAGCGATGCCATGTCATTTACTACTGGTTTATTCTTAAGCAAAAATTCCTCGTCAACAATCATCATCACATCAGCAACCGGGAAGCCTTCATCATGAATGCTGACAAATTCAACTAAGTCACACTCAATTAGCTTATACATAGTTTTTAGTTTAATTTCCGTCGAATTTTCGTCATTTGGTACTATCAGCACTGTTCCATCAGCCTTCAAAATCATATTTTGGTTGATACTTTTGACTATGCTGAACCTCTCGTTGCCCTTGTGCTCTCCTGAACCGTCCTGCCTAGCACTGCCACCTTTGAACTTACTGTTTACATAGTTTGACATAAAAACCACTCCGTTTCTTTAGCGGTCTAAGTACCGCCACAATTTTTTGCGATTTTTCGCAGGCCATATACCGCTGGAAACAACGAAGTTGCAAGGGCTGCGCAGCACTTGTCTTGGCCCTTGCAACGAAGGCAGGTGACAGCTAGAATGGCTAAGAGAAAAAGCGGGGAAAACAAATTCTTCCTTCTTAAAAATTATACTGATAATATTTGTCGCCCTTCAGCGCACGTCTTTACTTTCACGCTTAAATGGATTATAATTTAAGCATGAAAGCAAGGTGATGTTTATGTTAAAATCTGAACTGCTCTTAAAATTACAAGAAGAAAACCAAGGTGTCTTATGCGTAGAAACTGCTGTTAAGCATGGTATTTCTAAAACGTATTTTGCGGAATATGTAAAAAATAATGATTTAGAAAAAATATCCCATGGTATATACATTGCGCAAGGAGCATGGAAAGATGAGCTATATTTACTACAGCTACGCTTTAAGGGTATGATTTATTCACACGAAACGGCTCTTTATCTCTTAGATTTATCAGATCGTGAGCCACTACAATATACTTCTACCGTAAAAACAGGTTATAATTATTCAGCTCTTTCAGCTCTCGGAGTCAAGGTATATTCTATAAAAAAAGAACTATATGAATTAGGATTAATTAATGTTTTATCACCTAATAGCCATAACCTAAGATGTTACAATGCTGAACGTACCATTTGCGATATCTTACGCAGCAGAAACAATATCGAAATTCAAGATTTACAAACTGCCATTACAACTTATACACGTTCCACAAAAAAAAATATTCCTTTACTTATGCGTTACGCTAAAGAATTCCGTGTGGAAAAGATTTTAAGAAGATATTTAGAGGTGTTACTATAATGAGATTTAAAGCAGATCAAATAAAAGCATTCATCAAAAAAGAGGCACAGGGTAATAGTACACGGTCTCAAATTATTCTTCGAAATTACATAATGGAACGTTTTATAGAAAGAGTAGCCTTATCACAATATAAAAACAATTTTATTTTGAAGGGCGGTATGCTTATAGCTTCTATCGTAGGCTTAGATACCCGATCTACTATAGATATAGATACTACAGTCAAGCATCTCCCTTTATCTGTTGCTACAATAAGAGACGTAATATCTATAATAATCGCCATACCTGTTGATGATGGTGTTTCCTTTACTATTAAAGATATTTCAGTGATTATGGATGATTCGGAATACTCAGGTGTACGAGCATCTCTAGACGCTATGTTAGAAACAATACGCACACCATTAAAAATAGATATTTCTACCGGCGATGCTATTACCCCAAAAGAAATATCCTATGATTATAAATTAATGTTTGAACAGCGCGCTATTTCCATCTTAGCTTATAATCCAGAAACTATATTAGCTGAAAAACTTGAAACTGTTCTTAGTCGTGGTACAGCAAATACACGTCTTAGAGATTTTTATGATATTTACCTTCTGCAAAATAGCCCAAACATTCCCACTACTCACGAATCACTAAAAGCAGCCTTTATGGCAACATGTAAAAAAAGATACTCTCAGCACATTCTGACAGATGGTACTGCTATTCTTAAAGAAATCGAAGAAAGTTTGGAAATGCAGAAACTTTGGTTAAACTATCAGAAAAAATTTGACTATGCTGACGGCATTTCTTGGGAAGACGTAATGGATTCTACAAAGCATTTATTTGCTGTTGTTATTTCAGACACCCTGTAGTAAAAATGGCAGAAAGAAAAAGCGTGAAAAATAAACTCTTCCTTATGCCCGCTCTTGTCAGGCGATAATTGAGCCTGCGCTTCTGCGCCTCGCGGGTAATAATTGCAGTACGCCGCCGAACCTGCTGGCGACGAGCTGCGCAAGCGATACGATTAGCAGTCTGGCTACGCAGCAGCGTAGTCTGTCTGCTGTCGCTTCAATTGCCTGGAATGGAGCAAATCACTATTCCAAAGCTATCAACAGTTATTTGCAGCCCGCAAAAGACGCAAAAAGCCCGCTGTAGCGGGCTTTTTTTCATGCGGCACAAATATCTTTTGTATCAACGTACGTTCTCGTTTCTCTTGCATAATCCAGTATCCCATTATTTATTTCATCGTTGTAATAAGCAGGGTCGTTATCAAAAATCTTCGCTTCTTCAATTTTATTGTGGTTCACTCTCAACAAGGCAACCATCTTTCCAAGTCTATCCTTAACTGTAATCAGCTGAAAATCGTTGTTGATTGACTTCACATACTTTATGGCACAATTTTTTAAACATATACCAGCTTCAACTAAACTACTTCTATGTTCTATGACCTGAAAACAATAACTGCCAATTTGCTTATTTCTATTAGTCAAAACCTGTTTGGGCAGTTCATAATGCACCTCGTTGCCGTCCTGTTTTGCAACTTCAAGCGCAAGCCAGTCGTGCAATTTTTTAAAAGGTATTCTTTCTTCAATAATCCGCTGTTTATTCTTTGCAGTGGCATCGTCATATAAGTCTATTGCGTCATAGAGCAGGCTTACGTTTTTAGCGATGTAGTTTATAGATAAAGAAGGATACAGATGATAGAATTTTTTAAGAACTGCAATAATCTTTTGTTTTTCATTTAAGTTTCTGACAATGCTAAAGCCATGTTTTATACATACCTTATCATCAGGCATGTCATAATAAGATGGCGTAATATCAACTTTTTTAAACTCACAATAGAGTTTATGGCATAGGTCTAAATTGATGTTTTTAAGAGAATACGCCGCAAATAAATTATACAGATTATTAAAGCATAATTCTTTCCTTATTGCCCCTATATAGGGGATCGCCAACGCTTTACATAAAGCCTGTTGGTGGTTCATGCCAGTTTTTACAAACTGCTCCATTTCTAAAAGCCAGTCCTGCTTCATATTTTCACCAATTAAAACTGCTCTGTTGAGCCAGTTATGTGTAAAGTATTGACCTCTTGAAAGTAGTGGTATGTTTTCAAAATCCCAAAATCTTACTTTATGAGCTATATTTAAAATGCTTCCCAGCAAAAGGTGCTTCCTTGTACCGTTGATATACAAATTCTTTTTGCCGTACCCACGTTGGCACATTTTGGTGTTAATGCTCTCACGAAGTTTTTTTAATAATTCAGCGAAGGAATTACCTTTTTTGATTTTATGATCAAATCTAAAATACTGCAATACTGACAAATCATATATCACTTCATAATCACGGTCAAAATAACCAATCCTTAGCGATACATCTTTGTCCTTGACCTTGCCAAACCATTCAACAGCGCTATTTTTGATGTCAAAAACGAATTTTTCGTGGTTGTCCCATTTTATTTTAAAATCACTAAATATATTCTCACCTAATGTTATTGCGTCATACTTTACACGCAATTCTAATTTATTCTTAAATTCTATTAGTGACATATACATTCTTATCGGTAGTAGAGCATTGCTATCTAGTTTATCCATGATTTCTTTGCTTTTATGCTGTTTGCCACAGCAGGGACAGGTAATCTCCTTATCTTGATATGAATAGCCGCTTGAGAATGTAAAAGCATTGCCACAGCACAGGCAATAGGCTTGGAATATGCCAGAAATATAATACCGCCACCACGGTTTGTCTTTCTTTGTATGGTTTATCAGCAAGGTCGGCGTGCCATACTTTTCGTAATCAATGGCATTTGAGCCTATATGGATTTCAGCAATTTTCTTCATTTTATATCACTCACTTTCGCATTATAACAAAGAATTTAGAATATCAATTTTCTGCGTCCAATACCAAATATTGATATTTTTTACTTTTGGGTGTGTTTTGCTTTTTCTCTCAAAATCTATCAGTGTTTTATAAAACTTAATCCGTCTGTGTATAGCTACTTTAGTCATCTTTATCACATTCCTCAAATATATATTCATCAGACTTACTTTCATCAACGTCTATATATTCAATGCCCTCAATGGGCATTGATATGGCTTGCATCATGTTGAATAAGCTGTTTTCATCTGACAAAGCCTTTTTCGTATCAGCTATAATTTTTTCTTTTGCCGCTGTCTGTTTTCTTGCTTTTTCTTTTTCTTTACGAGCCTGTTCCTCTTCAAGTCTTGCTTTTTCGGCTAATTTTAGCAACGCCGATTTATGCTTATCAATCAAATTTTGAAATAGCATCAATACCCTGTTTTGAGTATCAATAAAAGCTTCCAAATTCTTAGTATTTTCTGCCTTCAATCCACCATTTTCGGCTACTTCTTTGTCATATTTTATTAACTTAGCCATCATATCAAGACTTTGAATTTGCATTTTTGTGAATTGTTCCATTTGTCTAATATTGATATTTTCCATTTTTAACCTACCTTTTATATTGGGGGCTTACGCCCCCAATAACCTGATTGCTATGCTACTGGGGCAGTAGCGTTATCCTTTTTGTTATCACAGTAATCAAATTCACGCACTATAATCTGCGTAAAATAGCGGATGATTTTTTCCTTATCTTCATACTGGCGATAGGTCAGCACACCTGCAACATGGATTTTTCTGCCTTTTGAAAGCGTATTACCAATAAGCTCTGCGGTTTTTCCAAAAGCCACTACATTATGGAACTGTGCGTCATTTTCCTGCTTAGTTTTGTTATAGATGTTTTCTGCAAACCTAAACTTTGTTACAGCTTTACCATTTGCCGCATAATAAACCTCCGGGTCTTTGACTAATCTTCCTGTTAATTCAACTCTGCACATACTAATCAACTCCTAAATTAAATTATTGTAAAAGCATAGGCAGGCTTTAGACTGCCGTGGGTTCGTAAGGGCTCAAGCCCTTGCACGTCTGCCCCACTCATCTGCGCCTATTTTTTTTGCTTTTCACAGCCATTAAATAGCTGATAGCTGACAAAGTTGCAAGGGCTGGCCTGCCACTTGTCTTGGCCCTTGCAATGCCGGAGGCTACAGCTATAATGCGCTGTCGAAAAGCGGAAAAAATACATATTATAAGCTGCTGTGTATACAGCAGCTTCCTTTTGGTTCCTCGCGGAAGCCTGACGGCCACCAGTGCCGTACCCCTGCTCCTCGCGAAAGCTTCCAGTAAAAGCGAAAAGCAGCCGGCATTATCTTTGCCAGCTGCTCGCTACTATGACCTGGTATGGAGCAAATAACTATTCCAAAGCTATTAACAGTTATTTGCAGTCATTTAAGTAAAAAAGCAGGACCGCTTTCGCAGTCCTGCTTTAATCTAATACTATTATAATCCTATATTTACAACTATTATTCAGTCCGAAACTAACGATTTATACAAATCCATTATATTCGGCGATCCAATATAATAAACTTCACCATCTTTAGTGTGGATTAATAAAGCGCTTTCACAAGGAAGATATAAGAAAACTTTCGCTCGTTCGCCTGTATTTAATTTGAAGATACCTACTTTAACATTACCTGTTGAATTACCATTAACTCTTAAAATGGTATCGACTACTTTAGAATCTGCATTGTCATTGGCCTTGCTCCACCCACTTGAGATAGATTTAGGCTTCACTATTTCAACTGATTTTACATCCATTTTGCTGAATTTATAATCGTTTTTGCCATAAACTATGTGAACTATATTGTTTTCATAATAGTATCCATTATTCATAGTACTATATATCATTCCAAATGCTAAAATTGATGAAAACAACAGTGCCATAAAACAACTACATAGCAAATTATAAATTTTATTATCAAAGTTCTTTTTGTTGACACTAAAAAAAACAATAAAAAGAAAAACAAACAAAAATAATACTGGCATCACTACAGATCCATTATATGATAATATTTGTGGAATATCCTTAAAAGTCACAAAATAACTCACTTACTCCCCTCCTTATTTTTATATGTTGCATACAATTTCTCAATTCTTTTAAGTGTTCTGGGGTGAGTATATTGCCAGTCAGACCACCAGCTTCTTTTTTCATATGGTAGCCATCGTTTGCAAGCCTGAATAAACTCATTATGCACTTCTAATTGGCGAGTCATTTGATCGGCGCGATACTCATGCCCCCTGGAGCAAAAGTTAAAAAATACGCCTATTATAAATTCGCTGATCTTGTAAACGACTAATAACGGCAGCATAACCAATGCTGACAAAATACCCAATATCTGGATAGGCAGAAGCGGTATTGCCAAAAGAATATTGATGAGCTTATAAAGTATATCAGCTATAAACAGTAGCAGGATTACTGGTACTTTTGATCCCAGCAACATCATCCCATATTCTTTATCATAAATCAAATGCCCCAGTTCATGCGCTAAAATACCTTTTAATTCAGCATCGGTTAAGTTATCCAGAGCTCCATAAGTTATGACCAATATATTGCTTCCCAACGCAAAGGCATTGCTTTCCATACTGTTTTCGCCATAGATTTTTAAATCATATTGTCTAATTTCTGCAATATTTTTCTCCTTGGCTGTTTTAAGCAGCGGTTCAAGTAAAGCTCTGATCCGTTCTTCGTCTGCCGCGCGGAGTTTTTTATTTCCAGAAAACCAGCGATATGTATTTGCCGCTGTGCGGGTTTGGAATATATAAATGCAAAGCAGGCATAACGACAGCATTACAGCAAATATTTCTTCAACTTGATAGACTGGTATGCGAAATTTCAACCATTTCAATATCTCACTATAAAATACTACAATCATAGTTGCTTGTAGCGCATTTACCAGTGCAAATATGGCTATCTTTAGTCGATCTTGCTTCCTCATAAATCTAAACTCCCATTTACATCAAAAAAATCCCTTTACGTTAAATAATATTAACGATTAGTTGTTTTGTCAAATATCAGCCCCATCTTCCCGAAGCTTCCTCTTAAAGTAGGTCTTAAACTCGCCAGCGGAGCCAATAATTCGTAGAATTTCATCTTTTTCATTTTCTGAATAATAGAAAATAAGCCTGTACTTTTTTCTGTCGGCACTGCTTACTACTGGCCGTCCATACTTTTTATTACCAGTCATTTGATCTGGAACTGATTGTGTGAAGTATTTTTTTAGCGGATCAGAAGGTTTTTCATCCAGAGAACTTGAGATACTGAATTCCTTTTTGCCCATAGCCTTGCCCCCTACTCTTTTAGACTGCGATTATACAATTCTTTTATAAAAGCCATATAATCTATAGCTGCATTGCTTTTTGGCGCATAATCAAAAATACTTTGCCCTTTAGCATGAGCCACCTTGATTGCAACGCTCTCACGAATGATGCTATTAAATAACCTTGTTTCCAAAACGCCTGAAATGCTAACAAACTTCTCTATTATCGTTCTTCCTAAAACTGTTTTTCTATACCTGGTAGTCAATATGCCATAGAGCTTCAGATCAGGATTAGAATATTCCTTAACGGCTTCTAGGGTATCCCGTAGCTGTTCAACACCTTCCAGCGAAAAAACATCAGCCTCAATGGGAATAACTAAACCATCACAGGCAGTAAACGCATTTATTGTCAGTACGCCGAGTGCCGGCGGCGTATCAATAACAACATAATCGTAGTAAGTCTCCAGCTCCTTAAGCGCTTTCGCCATTCTGTATTCTCTGCGGATAGCATTGATAAGCAGCATTTCAACATTGTTCAACAGCGGAGAGTAAGGAATTATTGCACAGCCATCTACTACCTGTACTTCATCCATCACGCTTTTCTTCTGTTCAAACAGCGCGTACGCACCAGTTCTTGTTGTATCCAATCCATTTTTAAAACGTTTTGTGAAGTTTCCCTGCGGGTCAAGATCAATAGCTAAAACATTTTTGCCCATAGCCCGTAATCCGTGATATATAGCTAAAGCTGTTGTAGTTTTGCCCACACCACCTTTTTGATTTGCAGTTCCAATTATTTTCATATCCAGCACCTCTTTCAACGTATTTTATATTTTTTAATGCTTTGATAGACTTTTAAGTACTATAAAAGCATTTGATATGCTTTTTAATAATTTAATAGCACTTTATAAGTGCCAAAATACAAGGGCCTCTGGCCCTTATATTTATTTAAAAATTCCAGTTTCGCTTAATTTTCAATATGTCATCTTCCGTTGGGGCTTGCTCATTTGATTTACAGCCTATGCAAGCCATGACCAGGATGACAATCATAAAACAGCTTAACTTTGATAGTTTCATTATTAGGTTCCTTTCTTCTGCCCTGAAAGTCCAATAAAAATTTGCTTTGCTATTGAAGAAAGCTCGTTAACCTTACTGTCAGCTTCTTTACAGGCCTGTAATGTAATTACACTGCCGATTGGGCAATATCTGCAATCACCATCTAGCTCATTACATAATGTGGCTTTATAATCTAAAAATTTCTGTAATTCTTTCTGTAATCTTATATGCGTATATCTACTTGATTTTCTTATGTTCAAAGCTTCTGCAACATTCTTGGGTAACAGTGTCTGCGGATATTCTCTCATTCCAGCAATATAATTTTTAGACAATACCCCTGTAAGGTTATCTTTAAGAAATATCGGCACACCCGCATGTTGAGCTATAGTTGCAATATGCTCAAGCCAGCGGACTTCAGGAACAGTTTTAGTTGTACTTGTGCCAGTTTCTCTGCCTAAAACGACCCACTTGATCCCAGTCAGGTCAATGCCCTGATCCGGGGAATATTCCATCAAAGGTTCAATATTCATAAATGTATTGACCACTTCTGAACGATAGCAATATTCGCGCGGATTTTCTACTGTTGATCCATACCAAAAATTACTCTGTTTAGGTAAATTTCCTTGATTAAACAAGGTTTCATAGCGTTCAGGGTTTTTGGTCAAAAATATGTAATTATGTTGAGTATTAGCCAGGCAAACGTCAAATATCTCTTTGATCCATGAAAGCGGCACCCATTTTCCAAATAAATCCGCCATACTGCAAACGAGAATATTCTGTGTTGTTTTTAGTTTTTCCGGAAACTCATACCTGTATCGGTGCAATGTCGGCGCATATCCAAACGGATAATATACCTGCCTGCCATTTGTCCCGATAAATGGTTTGTTTAATATATAATTACTGCCGTTTTTTTGGTACTGATCTTTTAATGATTGATGAAGCCTGATATCTGATGCAAACCTGATGGCAATACGTTTTGCGTAACAGTAGCTACAGCCATTTTTACAGCCAGTAACAGGGTTCCATGTATAGTCAGTCCAATCAATTTTTGATCTGTTCATCAAAAATCCCAATCCCTTCCCACATCTAATACTTTTTTATTATAGGCTCTGCTTTCCTTATCTTTCTCTATCATTTGCTGATAGTAAGCCACAGTAGCATTGTTACTGTTTGCCATCATTTTAGTTAAGCGGGAATCTTGCTCAACCATTACAGCCATCAGCTCGTTACTTATCTGCTGTTGGGCAAGAGTACTGTTATTGTTTTTAATAGCATCAGATAATGCGCCCAGTTTATCATTATCATTACTAATCTGGTCAGCCAGCCCTTGAGTTTGTACTGATTTTAAAAGAGCATCTTCAGTATGCACCAAAATTGCGTTTCCGTGTTCCACATAATCAGTCAGACCAAAATCTTCAAACTCTGCCGCTGATTTATAGATTTCATTCCATTCATTTGCCACTTCCTGATAGTTTCCATATATCCCTTTTATTTCTTCCTGCATCTTTACCATTTCTTCAAAAGAGCTGCCTGTATCTACCGAACTTTTAAGCAACTGATTCATATCATCCATTTGTTCTTTTAAATTGCTTAACTCATTATTTAGCTGTGCCAATTTTTGATTAGCTTTGATGTCCTCAACACCATAGACGGCGAAACAATTTTTTAGCGGCAGCATCATCACTAAAACAACCATTATAACCTTTAAAACTTTCATTTTTTATACCTCGCTTTCTTAAATCCTTCTTCTTAGATCGCTTATACCAGCCTTTGCCGCATTTGTAATTGCTCCTTTAGCGCCACTGACTATTTTGCCTGTATTAGTACTGCTCGGCGATCCCTGATAACCACTTACAGCACCGCTAACACCGCCTGCCGCTGTTGATGCTCCAACACCTGCCATACCTTTTGCCGAAGAATTAGCACTAAGAGTTGGTGCCGCGCCCGACATAAAACCAGCTGCCCATTGTGGGCCAATGACGGTAAAAATCGTTATTGCGCCCAGTTTTGCTATATGTTCTAAGAAAATCTGCATATTCGCATCTGGTGGAGGCAACGCAGCTATTTCCTGTGAACAGAAGCCGATAATGGCTGACAGTACCATAAACCTTGCACCCATACTGAAAATCGCGCTTATTGCAGATTGTGCCAGAAACGCCAGTTTTGGGTAAACACCAGTTGCAATCAATGGGATCAGTAGAGGGACAAAAAGTGACCATAGTGTATTTTGCAGAAATATGCCAGTAGCAATAAGGAAATAACATACTATGCCGACTATTACCAGCAGTAAGAGCAGCACGGCACCACCAATACTTGAGGCTGTCATATTTAGCCCGTCAACTGTTTTTTGCCAAACAGCATCTAATCGTGCTACACCAGTATTTAGTATCGCGCTGGGGTCATTTATGGCTACGCCACCGCCACCAGTTGCATTGCCGATTGCAACAAATCCGCCTTTAATAACCTCGGCTATTTCAGGGGCGCTACTAATGATGTAGCTCCATATACCATACTTTATACATTTAACCACTAACAGTTTGATATAGTCCTGATCAAAATTAAAGATTATAGTAGTGACAAGATCCAATACCATTAATGTAAACAACAGCTGCAATGCCATCCCTACAACGGTACCTATACCGCCATTGAAGGATGAACATAAATTATTCATTATCTCGGTCATTTTTCATTCCTTTCTGCTTTTTTGCATCATATATAATCGCGCACACTACGGTTATCAGGATAAGGGCCCAGATACCCTTCATTATTCCGAACTTAATAAATACAATCAATGTCACTATCAAAAAGAAGCGGCGGTCGCTACCTGATTTCAATAAGTTTGTTGTTATAAAATCATCAATATGCCGGCAAATACGTTGAGCATACAAAAATTTTTCATTCTTTTTGTCAGTCATAGTAGATCCTCTTTCCGCTATAGTTTAAAAGTCAATACCAGCCTTTTTAAAAAATTCTACAGCCTTCGGGCACCTATGTGAGCAATTCTTTTTATAACAATAAAAACAGCACTTATTTTCTTCCTGGCCGCTGAAGCACGTTTTTTCGTTCATGAAACGGTCATTATCCCAACAGTCCTCACAAAACACATCTGGTATGCCAAGACGGCAGCATACTTCTTCAAGCTTCAGGTACAAGTCGATTTGTTCTTGGTCTTTTGAACCCTCCAACAGAGATAGTAATATTTCTATCTCCTGCACGGTTAGCGTTACAGTATCTGATAACTCCAAATATATTCCTCACTTTCCTATACTGCCTTTTAACAAATTTTATTCTGGCCGAACCAGATAATAGACAATGGCGTGGCCTGCTATTTTCACAAGACTATTTCGAAAAATAACATTTCCAATATTCCACTCATCATCCTAATTTTTTCGCAGTATATAACACATATTATAGCTATAAATATATTCTCTAATTATCTGCATTTATTTTTACAAGACTGTTTCGTTTTATTACGCTAAAAAAAATAGGCTCATTATTTACTTTGACATTCACATAAATACATCTTACCGTTTTCCTCAACAACTCCTTTACCAAAACAAATTGGACATTTTTTAATACGCTTATTTGATGTTATGCAACTAATAATCCAACCTACCTTGTTCTTGATATTACCATTCATATTCTTATGCGCAAACTCAATACCATTAGCGATTGTATCAAGTGTATAATTGTTTAAAATGAATGATCGTGATGGTTCTTCAATTTTGAGTTCTTTCAGCATAATCAGAGCAGTTTCTTTCTGCTGTTGATTATTCTCTGTTTTTCTATCTGTCTCTGTGGTTACATGAGTGTTACTATTAGTTACATCAACGTTACATTGTAACAAAGGTGTATTTGGCGCCTCCAAAAAGGCTTTGCTTTTATTTCGGTATTTACGTACTCTTGCTGCTGATTCACTTTCGCTACCAATATTTTTGATTGCATAATTGAATAGGACGTCATTATTTTCCATTTTCTCAACCAGCTTGAACTTTTCCAAAAACAGCAGGGTAGCCGTTATATCTATCTCCTGTTCATTGATTTGTAGGGCTAGTTCTTTTTCAATGGTATTTTCGACTTCTTTAAACTCAATCACTCCTTCATTGTCAATAGAGGCAAGCAGCATCTTTAGATAAATAATTATGTACGTTGATCCTCCGGCCAGCAGCCGTAGCTTTTTCATTTCAAGAGAATCCAAAAATGTATTTTGCAGTTTCAACCAGTAATAGCGTTTACCCATACTATACACCTGTCATTGATAAAACCGCTCAACAAAATACTTTTTTGATACCCGTCCAGAAACTGTAATAAGTCCTTTGGCTTTTAGCTCCTTATTTAATCTGGCAATAACTTTATAGGCCATACTTTTCTTGACATTGAGACACGACATTACATCTTCGTAAGTTAAGAATTTCGATTCAGGCCTTTCATCAGCCACTTGATTGCACAGTATCCGTGCCATATCATCTTTTTTCATAGAAACCACCTTACTTTGTCCAATCAGACATTAAGTTTCTCTTTTTCGGGAATGTTTTTCTTGGCAAGATATTCCAGTGTACAGCTCCACAGGTCTGCAAGTTTTTCTAGTTCCTTGAGTGTCCAATCGTGTTTCCCTCGCAATTTTAGGCCAATCGTGACAACACTGAGTTCCAAGTATCCAGCCAGCTTTTTATTATTGTATCCAGTACGTCCCATTTCTGCTGTAATATTCGGAAAAATATAATCTCTGCCCTTAATCATACGTCCACCTCCTTTCCTAACAATATAGCCTTACGCTTATATATTATACTAACTAATGTTATGAAATCAATAGTTTTATGACAATTATTTAAAATATTTTATGAACCAAAGTTAGTTTTATCTAGTTTTTCTTGCTGTCAAGCGTTTATTGTGTTACTATTATGTTAGCGATTGTATATTTTTTTACTATGAATGAGGTGTACTTTATGAGTTCAGTTATTGCATCTGTAATTGCCGCAAAACTAAGTGAGTTAGGTCAACGACCAGCAGATCTTTGTAGAAAAACCGGCATTCAATCATCTTTAATGTCAAATTATCTCAAGGGACTTAAAAGCCCTACTTTAACCAATGCTTCTGCTATAGCCAGTGCTCTCGGTATAACGCTGGATGAATTGACGGGGCGCGAAACAACTGACCGCGTAAATGAAGAAGCTCTGTTGCTGTCCAATTTCAGACGATTGGACAGCAATTCTAAATGTACAGTTATAGCAACAGTAGAAAAATTATATTTACTTAATCAACATTCAAAACAATTACTATGTTCCATGATAGGAAAATATGATCTGCTTGATGATCTATCCCGACAGCTCTTAGTGAAAATCATGGATAGTCTATCTTTATCATCCGAAGAACAAACACTGCTCGCTGCTTTTCGTTCGTTGGACAGCTCCAGCCAGGAGCAGCTTATCGATGATTTGAAAAAAGATTAGCAGTATAAATTACCCATTTCGGATGATTAACATTTGCATAAAGCACTAAAGCTGCATCTTGCTGTCTTTAGAATTTTTGCCAGAAGGTGATGCTATGCCAGTTTATAAATCCAAAGATGGAAAATCATATTACGCTTATTTTTATTACACAGATTGGGCAGGTACTCTTAAGAGGAAAAAGAAGACAGGCTTTTCAAAGAAAAAGGACGCCCAGAATTATGAAAAAAATTTTTGCAATAGCATGGAAGCTACTACAGACATTACTTTTAATAATTTAGTTAATGCTTATATGGATGACTGCAAAATACGACTTAAAGCCACAACATGTCAAACTAAGGAAAATATTATTTCAACAAAGCTTTTGCCTTACTTTGGTAAGACACCAATAAAGGATATTACCACACTTATGGTACGAAAATGGCAAAATGAAATGCTGTCGTCAACACAAAACTATGCCCAGACATATCTTAAATCAGTCAATAGCCAGTTATCCGCAATATTCAACTATAGTGTCAAATATTATGGTCTCACAAAAAATCCGGTTGCTCTCACAGAAAGCATAGGCAGAAAAGAGTCTGGGCGCTTAGACTTTTGGACGCTTCAGGAATTTAACAAGTTTTATGAGATTGCAAAAGAAGACCCTACTGATAAACTGCTATTTCTATTACTATTTTTCTCGGGCATGAGGCTAGGTGAACTTCTAGCGCTATCACAAAGAAAATTTGCATTTACAACCAACAACGTCTTTGGTGTAAAAATTGATAAAACTTATGTCCGCTTAAAAGGTGTTGATTATCTTCAATATCCTAAGACAGACTCTTCGATCAGGTTCGTAGCTTTACCAAAATTTCTTATTTCTGAAATTGAGTATTATATCAGTTTAATATATGGATACGAACCAGATGACAGAATTTTTCCGTTTACTCCGCATAATGTTCGTAGCCGATTTTATAGACTAATCGAAAAGACTGGCTTAAAGAAGATTAGAGTACATGATCTCCGCCATTCTCATGCTTCGCTTCTGATAAACCTAGGTTATACAACTAAACTGATATCTGAACGACTTGGACACAAGAACGAAATAGAAACAACAAAGATATACATTCACTTATATCCCAATAAACACTCTAATGCTGTTGCAGATCTGGACGCTTTAAATCCGAATCAAAATACTATATCTGCACAGGATTTCCCCAATTTGTCAGAACAGATATTTACAGAACAATCTAAACTCTTTGCTGTTCTGAATTCATTCAAAGCAGTTTAGATAAAAATATTGCATCATACAAAGAGCTCATAATTAACTTTTCAATGTTAATTATGAGCTCTTATACTTTTATAGAAAACCCCGTCTAGATATTATAATATCTTTTCTTTAATTGTCATTAACTATCTTTTTATTTTTAAGGCATCAGAATAAATATCTATTTTATGAAGAAATGAATTCTTCCCACCCTCTAAATAATTGATTATATGTTTTTTAATTCGATTTTCTCCAGGATAACCAGTCGTTTCTATCCAACCATGTTTATTATCCGAACACATTACGCACACCTGATCCGCTTTTGCATTTGTTACGATTGTTGCATTATGTGTTGCAATAATAATTTGACGTCTATCTTTAATGACACGAAGTTGTTTCACTAAATTTTTATAGATATATTGATTATCCAAATTGTCTTCTGGCTGATCAATTATTAGCGGTCTATAATCTTTGGAATATTCACTATATCCTAAAATAAAGGATAACATTGCAACCACTTTTTGACCAAGTGACAGCGTTTTTACTGATTTATACATAGGTGAAGCAGAAGGCCCTTCTTTATTATTAACATTAAATTCCAAAGAAAAATTTTCTATATTTGCAACATACTTCTTTAAAAAAGCAATAATTTCTTCTATATTATTATCCTTAATAAGATTCTCAAAAATTTCATAAATGATAGCATTGGCTTTTGATTGGTCTAATGAATTTACACCAGATTCTACCATACCTCTATTCATTTCAGTGCAAAAATCTAATATATTAACCACTGAAAAAGCTTTAGCCAAATTTTTATTTAAAACCAGCTTTATAAATTCAAAAATTCCTAAATTACTATATAACTTCAATAAATATTCAACAATATTTCCCTCAGTTATATTAAAATTTTTATACCACATCTTTTCAACATATTTATCTCTAAATAACCAATACGCAAACTCTGGTTCATCACACACCCCATTTTGCAAATAAATTATTCTTAGTATATTGTTTTGACTGCTATTAAAAGGTCTAACTACTAATTCGACTTCTTCCTTTCTTTTCTGCATAACAGTTTGAATATTGTCAAGTGCTTTTATAAGTCCAGATTTTTTCTTAAAGCGAATAACATCCTCAGGATTTGATAATACCTTATTTTCAAAAAGTGTTTCATATAAGAAGCTATTTATTTTTTCACTACCAGCTGCATTTACCAATTCATTAACAGAATATCTTACATCAAAAAACCGATTTAGCATTTCTCGCTTATTTGTTACAGTTTCCAGATACCATTGATCTGATTTTATTATTACTTTTGAGATTTTTAATAAATGTTTAAAAGCGTAATCCCTTACTTTGCTTGTATCAAAATAGTATTTATAATAATATTTATCTGACACATTTTCACCAAAACAGCGTAGTATATTATCATCTGGATGTGACTTAATCGGCATCAACATTTCAATTAAATATTCATCACCTTGATATGAATAGAGGAGCCACGTATTTCCGTGCGAACAGATAAAATCTAATTCATCATTATTGCTACATCTCTGGCTTAAGATATACTCCAACAATTCAAGAACTGTACTTTTCCCTGTTCCTCTACCTCCAATTAAACAATTTAGTGCACTGGAAAAACTTAAACAAAAAGCCTGCTTATTATTACCATTCAAAAATCCACCATCTCTGTTTTCTATATAAATTCCCCGTATATATTGTTTTACTGCAGCCCCTGCTTCAAAACTTACAGATATATCATAATCATTAAGAGCCTCTTTAACCATTGAGTAATTTCGTTTGCTACCTTTTAGCCAAAATATATTTTTTTTAATATTATCAATATCATGGGCATCATTGTCAATAAGTATTTTTACTTCTGAAGAACGATATTGTTTAACATAACGTTTTATGCGATCTATATTATCAAGATTCGATATTCCAATCACTTTTAGTATATCATTTGAAAACAATTTTCTTTTATAGGCACCGCTCAAATATTTTTCATTAAATACATCTGAAGTATCAATATGAGCAATATATCCTATACCATCCATATCTCTAATAAAACTCAACACTTCAATACTAGTTTTAAAAGAACCATCTTCAACAGACAAAATATTTTCATCTAACCATCTATTTATTTCAGCTATATTTTGAACATCATCTTCAAATATTCCAACAATATGATTTTTATCTGCACAAGATATTTCTATTCCCAGTAAAATTTCCGGATAAATTTTATATTTTTTCATTTTTTGCAATATATCTACAGCAGTTTTCAATTTTTTTATACCATTAATTGTTTGATGATCAGTTACCAAAACAATTTCAATATTATTAGACATAATTGTTTCTGCTAATAACATAAATGAAAACAACTCTTTTTTACTCTTAAAGTCTGACAAATCATCATTAAGCGTAATACTATCGAAATCCACTCCTTCAGGAAAAACCTTCTGCTCTATACAAAAGGCGAAAATCTCTCGGTCAGATGCATTCATATAGTCGCTGCTCGACCAATCACTTTTTAATTTAAAATCGTATGATTCAGGAGTATGAATATGAAAACAAGTTTTATGAAAAACGCCAAATTTATCTTTTAAATTTTTAATAGCTTCATAGGCTATTTTTTCGTCGGGCATTGGAATCTTCATTATTTATTCCCCCTGATTATTAACCATTCCAAGTAATTTAAACCCATTTCTGCTCTCCGCAATCCCATTGCTTTGACCATTTGTCCTCATTCACGATTGCATAAAATACTGGTTCTAGAAACCTCTCAATTCCTGTAATGACTATTGAAAATTCAATCACATTATCTTTAATCCCCTTCAAAAAATACTTCCATCGCTTTTGGATATCTTCATTTTCATTAAGCTCCATAATGCGTTTGAAGCTTTCGCTATTATAAATTGTACCACGCTGCTGCAATGTTTTTAAAATTGCCTCCTTCAATTTAACGCCGTCAAAGTCAAAGATTTTAGATAGATAGTAAATATCATAAAAATCTTTCATTCTTCCTGTTAACTCATATCGTTGAAGTATAGCATCAAATTTTTCAGCAATTGTGCTTTCAAGGGAATAAGTTTTAATCAATGGTTCTTCAAAACCAGGCAGCTGCGTAATGATTGCTCGTTCTTCAGCATTTGGACTTATAATATCACCCACGCCAATATCAACATTGAATGGTACACGCACATTTTTTATCTGAGCAATAATTTGAGCACTAATGCCGTGATATTTCCGCTGAGGAGATATTTCTTCAAACCCTTTTGCATCCATAACAATATAATCATTGCCAGCTGAAGTATTTATTATTTTTGTAATCAGTTCTTTCACTGCATCTATAGAATTTGGTAAATTTTTCAATAGAAAGTCTACATCAATTGTGGCTCTGCTTTCAAAGTTTGTCAGTGTATAAATAAACAAACCTCCTTTTAAGACAAGGTTATCTTTATAATCAGATTTCGAAAGTCGGCGTAAAAATTCTTCCTGCACAAAAAGCTGAAGACATTGCTGGTAGCCAATACCTGAAGCTTTCGCTTTATTTCTTAGCTTTGCTAGAACAGAAGCTGCTATATCAACCATCACAACCACACCCCAATCAAATCTTTTACTCGTTTCTGTACTCTCAACACTTTTGCATATTGAATTAAATCAGGAATATTTTTCTTTGGGTCTTGTACATATTTTTGAATTGCCTTGTTAAAAACTTCTTTATCAATCCTGTTCATATGCTTAAGCACATCGCAAATAGTACGATCGCGATCATAGATACGAACTTCAATACAATCAATGGTTCCTTTTGTTTCACCAAGTATAACCAACTCAGGCTCAACGCGATATGCCCTGATAAATGGATAATCAATCTTCGTTCGCTGCCTAGAAACATTTTTATCAATCGTAATATTCCACTCGGCTGGGTTACGATCACTATATCCATAATAAAAAAGTGCCGTTTCCATGCAAAGCACCGCATCAGGAAAAAGACGCTTAACAATTGCAATATCGCTTCCCAAAAACTCTTCTATCCAATGGTAATAGCCACGTTTTACCTTTTCAATCAACTCGCCAGCAAGCATTTTCTGTATATCTGCATAGTATAATTTAGACTTCGTTAACTCTGCTGTAGTCATCACATAGTTATGCTCTTTAAATAGTTTCCTCAAAGCTTCAAGCTCGTTTAATTTAAACATTTCGCCACCTCTATTAAACTAACCATTATTTTTTCATCAATTGTGTGTTTTAATATATTATATCCACTCTTACTATATAAATCAATACTATTAAAGCACACCATTCTAATTGTTTCGCTCGTGTGCTTTAGTATAAATAAACTTTATAGTGTCAGGTATGAATTAAATAAAATTAATATATTGTTATTGAAAAATTTTTACGACAATCATTATTTATCTATATTTACAAAATATACGGTTATCGAACAATCTACACTATTTGATGTTATAAATAAATCGAAAGTAGTTTAAATGAAAATATTTCAAATACAAAAAGCCTATAATTCATCCTTTCATTAGGGAAAAATTATAGGCTTTATTTTTTTGAATTTTTGCCAAAAACATAGAAGCGTTCTAAAACAGTTCCAAAACAGTTCCTGACGAATTTTTATCGTTCTAAAACCCTAGTATTTGTGCTGGTTTCGGGTCTTTTTTGAATCATTCCCACTCAATCGTTGCAGGCGGTTTAGATGTAATATCGTAAACAATGCGGTTAACGCCTTGCACTTCATTGACAATACGTCTGGAAATAATATCCAGAACACTGAAAGGAATATGCGCCCAATCAGAGGTCATACCATCACTGCTGGTTACAGCACGCAGTGCAACGGTATGCGAATATGTCCGTCCGTCCCCCATAACGCCTACAGAACGGATATTGGGCAGACACGCAAAATACTGCCATATTTTGCGCTCTAAACCAGCTTTAGCAATTTCTTCTCGAAAGATAGCATCAGCTTCACGAGTTATTTCTAATTTCTCCTGAGTAACTTCCCCTAGCACACGGATAGCTAAACCAGGTCCAGGAAATGGCTGACGCCAGACTAAGGCAGAAGGTATTCCCAATTCTTCTCCGACAGCACGAACTTCGTCTTTAAACAGTTCGCGCAGCGGTTCAATCAAAGCCAACCGCATATCCTCCGGCAAGCCGCCAACATTATGGTGGCTTTTGATTGTCGCTGAAGTACTGGTACCGCTTTCGACAACATCAGGATAAATAGTTCCCTGCACCAGAAAATCTACCTTGCCCAATTTATTAGATTCTTCTTCAAAAACACGAATAAATTCTTCACCGATAATCTTACGCTTCGTTTCAGGATCAGACACACCTGCCAACCGGCCAAGAAAGCGCTCCGCTGCATTGACGCGGATCAGATTCATATCAAATTGTTCTTTAAAAACCGTTTCGACCTGATCGCCTTCATCTTTACGCAGCAGGCCGTGATCTACAAAAACACAGGTCAGCTGCTTACCCACTGCTTTATGTACTAATACTGCCGCAACGGAAGAATCAACACCGCCGGACAATGCACAGAGAACTTTTTTATCGCCAACGGCCTCTTTAATCTCGGCAATTTTACGCTGTGCAAAACTGCTCATAGTCCAGTCGCCTTTAACTCCGCAGACGTCAAACAGGAAATTAGAAATCATCTTACGTCCAAATGGTGTATGCTCCACTTCAGGATGGAACTGCACTCCATATAATTTACGCAAATCATTAGCCATTCCGGCTACAGGGCATTCACTTGTATCAGCAGTTACTACAAATCCCTCCGGGACCTCTGACACATAATCAGTGTGGCTCATCCAGGAAATATTGTGCTCTTCGATATCCTTAAAAAGAATATTATTTTTATTGAGTTTTACAGCCGTTTTCCCGTACTCACGCACATCAGCGCTTTCAACTCTGCCTCCCAGCGTATGAGTCATCAGCTGATGTCCATAGCAAATACCAAGTACAGGCACGCCTAGTTCAAATACGCCAGGATCGATCTTAGGAGTATCATCACCATAAACACTATTAGGCCCGCCTGTAAAGATGATCCCTTTAGGGTTTTTAGCTTTGATCTGTTCTAAAGTGTAGGTATATGGAACTATTTCACAGTAAACGCCGCATTCCCTTACACGCCTGGCGATCAATTGGTTATACTGACCGCCGAAATCGATAACTAAGATCATTTCATGGTTACCTGTTTGCATATTGCTGTAAGCCTCCTCAAAATAATTTAACTAATAATGTATAATATAATATCATACAATAATCACGCTGAAATTGCAATGCAAAAGGCCCCGTACAATAAGTACGGGGCCTTGGACTTTCAATGTACAGATGTAAATTTATTACATCATACCCGGCATTCCGCCACCCATCGGCATACCACCCATAGGAGCAGCGCCTTCTTTTGCAGGCTTATCAGCAACAACAGATTCAGTAGTCAAAACCATAGCTGCGATGCTGGCTGCATTTTGCAGAGCACTGCGGGTAACCTTAGTAGGATCAACGATACCAGCTTCGATCATATCAACGTATTCCTCGGTCAAAGCGTTAAAACCAAAACCTCTGCGGGAACGTTTAATCGTATCAACGATAACTGCGCCTTCCAATCCGGCATTATAAGCTATTTGACGTACCGGTTCTTCAATAGCGCGTTTAACGATTTCTACGCCGGTTTTTTCGTCGCCTGTTACTTTGATTTTGCTTAAAGCAGTTTGCACCTGCAGCAGAGCAGTACCGCCGCCTGCAACAATACCCTCAGCAACTGCTGCACGAGTAGCGTTCAAAGCATCTTCAATACGCAGTTTTTTATCTTTAAGCTCAACTTCAGTAGCAGCACCAACTTTAATAACAGCTACGCCGCCTGCAAGTTTAGCCAAACGCTCTTGTAATTTTTCTTTGTCAAATTCAGAAGTAGTTTCAGGGATCTGAGCACGGATTTGAGCAACGCGTGCTGCAATTTCTTCTTTGTTACCGCCGCCATCAACGATAGTAGTCAATTCCTTGGTTACGCGGACCTGGCTGGCGCTACCCAAATCTTCCATGCTGGCGCTGTCAAGCTTACGTCCAACTTCTTCGCTGATAACTGTTGCTCCGGTAAGAATAGCAATGTCCTGCAGCATAGCTTTACGGCGATCACCGAAACCAGGAGCTTTAACAGCTACAGCCTTGAAGGTACCGCGAAGTTTATTCACAACCAAAGTGGCCAAAGCTTCGCCTTCAATATCTTCAGCGATAATAAGTAATTCCCGGCCGCCTTGGACGACTTTTTCAAGTACAGGCATAATATCCTGAATCATAGTAATTTTGCGGTCTGTGATGAGTACGAGCGGGTTGTTAAGAACTGCTTCCATTTTATCAGGATCTGTTGCCATATAAGGAGAAATATAACCGCGGTCAAATTGCATACCTTCAACAGTCTCCAGGCAGGTTTCCATAGTTTTGGATTCTTCAACAGTAATAACACCGTCGTCGCCGACCTTTTCCATAGCGTCAGCAATCAGACCGCCGATTTCTTCATCAGCTGCGGAAATAGATGCAACCTGAGCTTTAGCTTCTTTAGTCTCAACCTTTTTAGAAACAGCCTGCAGTTCTTCTACCAAAACGTCAACAGCTTTTTGAATACCTTTTTTCAGCACCATTGGATTAGCGCCGGCAGCAACATTGCGCATGCCCTCACGAACCATAGCCTGTGCCAAAACAGTAGCAGTGGTAGTACCGTCACCGGCAACATCGTTAGTTTTTGTAGCAACTTCTTTTACAAGCTGCGCACCCATATTTTCAAACGGATCTTCAAGTTCAATATCACGGGCAATAGTTACGCCATCGTTAGTAATAGTTGGGGCGCCAAATTTCTTTTCGAGCACTACATTACGTCCTTTAGGACCAAGGGTTACCTTTACTGCATCTGCTAATGCATTGACACCGCGTTCTAAACTACGGCGAGCTTCTTCGTTAAATTTTATTTCCTTTGCCATTTCAAATACACTCCTTTATATTTCACTTTTTTAGTAAAAAATCATTACTTAGAGAACAGCAAGCACATCGCGTTCGCTGAGGATCAAATAATCTTTACCGTCATATTTAAATTCAGTTCCGGAATATTTTGCAAATACAACCTCATCGCCAGCTTTAACTTCAGTAGCGACACGAGTACCGTTATCCAGCACTTTACCTGAGCCTACGGCAACGACCTTACCAGTTTGCGGTTTTTCTTTAGACGCCGTATCCGGCAAATAAATACCGCTGGAAGTTTTTTCCTCTTTTACTGTAAGTTCTACAACGATGTGATCTGCTAATGGTTTCAACATTTTCAAGTCCCCTTTCAGATGCCTATATAAATTTTTTATTTTTCTTTTGTTAGCACTCATTATTGTCGAGTGCTAATTACATTTATTATTATATCCGTTTCCTAAAAAAATGCAAGACAATTCCTGTAAAATTTTTTGACAAAAAAGTGAAAAATTCACGCAGCCTCTAAATTCCTCCTGCGTGAATTTTTTATATTTATTTATTTTTTAATGCTGATGCAATTACCGCTTCAGCCAACTCCTTAATGGAAATACGCCTGTTCATACTGTACTGCTGCATTTTTCGATATGCTTCCTGTTCCGTAAATCCATGTGCTGACATTAAAATTCCTTTAGCCCGGTCAAGCAGTTTTCTTGTTTCCAAACTTTCTTTTAATAATCCCAGCTCAGCCCCCATGGCTTTGATTTCTTCAAAACGAGAAATTGCTATCTCCATTGCCGGAAATAACTGTTCTTCACGAACCGGCTTCACTAAATATCCCAATACACCCGAACTTTTTGCCTGCGATACAATCTCCTGTTGACTGTAGGCTGTCAGCAAAAGTACCGGAGCCAGATGCTCGTCGGTAATGATTTTAGAAGCTGTAAGCCCATCCATTTGCGGCATTTTCACATCCATAATCACAAGGTCAGGCTGCAGAGCTCTCGTCATGGCAACTGCATCTTCACCGTTATTGGCTTCACCTGCAACTTCATGTCCTGCCTCTGTCAGCATTTCTCTGATATCAAGACGAATAAGCGCCTCATCATCAGCTAAAACAACTTTCAAAGTATTTTTCATTCTGACCCCTCCAACTCTGACGGTATGGTAACTACAGCACAAGTCCCATGTTTCAGGGCTTCTATTGTAAAAGTACCGCGAAGATCTGCTTCCACCATCGTTTTTATTATTTTCAGGCCTAAACTGGTTTGCTCATCTAAAACAAAACCCGGCGGCAAGCCATTACCGTCATCACAGATTTTTAAGCAATAACTTCCGGGGATTTTATAAAACTCAACATCAAGCCGGCCGCAGCAGCGGCCGGCAAAAGCATGGTCCAGTGAATTTTGCAGAAGCTCGTTCAGAACCAAAGCAATGCTTGTTGCTTTATCTGAAGGCAGTAAAACATTATCCGCTTTAAAGCTTGTCTGCAATTTAAGATTAGGGTCTGCCATACTGGCAATAATAGCTTCATAAATCCCCTGCGCTGCCACAGCTACATCAATTTTACCGCTATCCTGCTGTGAAAGAAATTCATGTACAACAGCGATACTGGTAACCCTGTTAATACAGTCACGCAATACCAGTTTCGTTTCGTCTGTATGAGCCCTGCGTGCCTGCAGCCTCAGCAAGCTGGCGATAGTCTGCAAATTGTTTTTAACGCGATGATGTATTTCCCGAATAACTACAGATTTGATAAGCAGCTCTGTATCTTTCTTTTTCAGCTCTGTTATATCCTGTAGAATAACAATAGCGGCCGCTGTATCAGGCCTGTTCGTAACAGGGATCACCCTCATTGCAAGCAGCAGTCCCTGCATGTCTATTTCCTTTCCTTCAGCGACACCCGTCTTCAGCACCATGCCAACCAAAGGCCAGTTGATCTGCAAACTGTTTGTCCTTCGTCCAACCAAATTAGATAAGCCCTGCACTTTAAAAAGATGTCTGGCCGTTCTGTTCGCGGCTATAATGACCTTATCCTTATCAACGATCATCAACCCGTCGCCAGGCAGCAATCTGCCGTAATAATTACTGCTTAAAATCTGTCGGCCGGTATTTTTTAAAAACTCCACTGCTGTAATAATAAAAAGCTCTTCCGGTTCATTAGTATCAAAAGCAACTACGGCAAAACATTTTCCTTTACTATCTTGAATAGGATAAACACGCAAATCGACGAAAAGCCCCAGCGACAGCTCACGTTTCCCTGACAAAGGCACACCTCGCTGCAGTGCCCGCTGCACTAAAGGCTCCTCATTACCGCGCAGTTCGCGACCTGTTTTATCAGGCAGTTCACCCAAAAATTGCGTTCTTGGCAGTTCCTGATGATAAATATACAGAAATTTGGGGTTATCATCCCAAACATACATCGTTATGCATGCATGAGCAACATCGGCAGCAAAAGCTGCGCCGACTTTCATAGAGGATAAAATATTTTTTTGTTCTACAGTCAAATTCTTGGGCATATCATTCATTCCCCTGTTTCTTATTACCTTGTTTATCCCCATCAATCCACAGTTTTTTCCACATTATCCACAGACTTATGCACAACAAGAACTGTTTTTTAGCTATATTTCAGCATTTTATCCACAAAATCCACAAGTTCTTTTACTTCAGTGGACACTGTTCAACCTAATTTTAACGATGGAACAGCGTTCAAATCCAGAGGACTATACTCACCGTTCTGATACATAAAATAACCACGGCAAGCTATCATTACAGCATTATCAGTGCATAAAATCGGAGTTGGATGTACCAAACTTGCTCCAATCCCGCCTACAGCATCAGCTAACGCTGTTTGTAAATGTTTATTAGCCGAAACACCACCGGCCAGAACTATTTTTTTCAAACCGGTTTCCTGCAGCGCATGCACACTTTTCTGCACCAGCACATCTACAATCGCTTCCTGAAATGAAGCGGCCACATCGGCTTTATTTACTTCACGGCCTGCCTGCTGTTCGTTATGCAGATAATTGATTACAGCTGACTTTAAGCCGCTGAAACTAAACTGATAATCTTCCTTCAAAAGTGCCCGCGGAAAATCGATCGCCTGCGGATCCCCCGCTGCCGCCAATTTTTCTATTTCCGGTCCTCCTGGATATTGCAGACCCATCACACGTGCAATTTTATCAAAAGCTTCACCTGCAGCATCGTCACGAGTTTGTCCCAGTAATTCAAAGCTGTTATAATCAGTTACCTTTAGCAGCGCCGTATGCCCGCCGCTTACTACTAAAGCCATAAAAGGAGGTTCCAGATCTTTATCATTCAAAAAATTGGCAAAAACATGTCCCTCCAAATGATTGACACCAATCAGCGGCTTGTCATTAGCCCAAGCCAGCGCTTTGGCAGCCGATACACCAACTAGAAGCGCCCCTACAAGCCCTGGTCCATAAGTTACTGCGACAGCGTCTATTTCTTCCAGCTTCACATTAGCCTGACGCAGTGCTTCGTCAATAACCGGCAAAATATTTTCAATATGTTTACGCGAAGCTATCTCCGGTACAACACCGCCAAATTTTCGATGGATAACAATCTGTGAGGAAATAATATTTGAAAGCACTTCACGTCCATTTTTGACTACGGCAGCCGCAGTTTCATCACAACTGCTTTCAATGCCCAAAATATACACGTCTTTAGACATCAGGCTTACCCTCCTTATATAACCACATGATTATTGCATTTTCATGATTATCTTCATAATAATTTGGTCTTATCCCCTCGCTGGCAAAACCGCAGGTCAAATAAACCTTTTGCGCTGCAATATTGCTCTCACGCACTTCCAAAGTCACCGCCACAGCGCCAAGTTCCCATGCCTTATTGATCAGGGCTGCTGTCAAACGTGTTCCCAAGCCGTGTTCACGTTCTTCAGCAGCAACCGCGACTCTGGTTATCTGCGCTTCCCCTGCCACCAGCCAAAACCCGGCATAACCAAGAATACGCCCAGCATCTTCTAAAACAAGATATGTTGTTAAGCTGTTATTCAACTCATCCAGCCACATACTTGGGCTCCAGACATCAAAAAAAGACTTTTCATCTATGCTGCTGACAGCAGTCAAATCTGCCGCTGTCAAAGTCCTTATCATTATTCCTGCTGGCGTTTTTCCCATAATTCTTCAGCCTCTGATCTTCTAATATAATAAGGTTCTAAACCAAAAATATCACCGGTATTATCAGGATCATACTCGGCTCCCGCCAAAAGCGCTACCGAGGCAGCCTGCGGCCAACATAAATGTGCTGGAGCCTTTCGGCACCATGAAGGCAAATCGGCAAGGTCAATTTTCTGGCATTCTCCCAATAATAAAGCAGGCATACCCAAAACAGCTATATTTTCCAAAAGCTGCTTGCGATCTACAACTTTGATCTCCTGATGCTCTATGAGTGTCCCCTGCTGCCATTCATAAATCGCCTGATAAAAATTTCCTTTTTGTGCGTCTAAAACAGGTGATAATACATAACCGTCTATCGGCAGATTATAGGCAAGCGCTTTCAGCGTATTAACCCCGCAGATAGGTTTATGCCAGCTATAAGCCATTGCTTCTGCCGATGCCAGGCCAATCCTCAAACCGGTAAAAGACCCCGGCCCCATACTGACTGCTAAAAGATCGATCTCATTTTTAGTGATCTTAGTCCGTGTTAAAAGCTGCTCAAGCTGCGGCATAAGCCCCTCAGAGTGAGTCATGCCCATATTAATCCTATATTCTGCCAAAATTTGTCCATCACGACACAAACCCACGGCACAGACTTTAGTTGCCGTATCAATGGCTAAAGTCAGCATTTTTTTCCACTTCCTCACATAATTCCAGATACCTTTCACCATTAGGGAGCAATTGTATCAAACGGCCTTCCGGAACAATTTTTATGTAGATATCAAGACTTTCTTCAGGCATTTCCTCTAAAAAATTATCCGCCCATTCGATAAGAGTCAGCCCTTCGCCGCCAACATATTCCCCATAGCCGATATTTTCCAATTCTTCAACAGTATTCAGCCTGTATAAATCAAAATGCCTGATCTCCATTTTACCATGATACACATTCATAATCGAAAACGTTGGACTGTTTATTTCACTGGCATCAACCCCCTGTGCCATAGCTATTTCACGACACAACAAAGTTTTACCGGCACCTAACTCACCACAAAGACAAAAAACATCCCCGTTTTTAGCAAGCCTTCCCAAAAGTTTTCCTAACGCTTCCATCGTTTCAATATTACCACAAAAATACTCCATCAACAGCACTCCCATTTCAAAAAAGCAGTACCGACTTTTGCCGATACTGCTCCCGTTTATTTTTTCAATAAAGTAGTATTACGTTCCAAAGGATCTAAAATATCAGTATGTCCTTTCAAGGACGCAATTTTTTTACCATCAACTAAAATCTGTACTTTTTTTATCTCAGGAAACTCTGTCAGAGTGTTGACAATAGCAGTTGTCAGCATCAGTTCAGTATAGGATCCCTGCGGTACATTGGTTATTTCCTTGGAAAAATCAACATAAGCAGTCCCATCTTCTATCTTCATTGTTCTGATTTTTGTCCCTTTAGGAAACAGACTGACCATTTTCGCAGCATCCTGCGGACTGCGGTTTACCAAAATATCCAACGCAATCTCCGGAGCAGTCATCGCGCCGGCTTTGCGGGTTACCTTTTCCGGCAACAGATATTCCTCTCCGTTGACAGGTGCACGATACACCGTTACCGTAATTTCTTGATTCTTATTATTCTGCGTTTGTTTAGTTTCAGGCTGCGGGATAACCGTAGCAGTTTGATCATCACTGCAGCCTGCAACTAACACGCAGAGCATCAAAGTGCAGATTACTGCAAATTTCTTTAACATATTGGCCTCCCACATCATTTAAAATAGTCCTCGATACCATCAGCAATCGCCTTAGCCAGCTTACTTTGAAACCAGTTGCTGTTCAGCAGTTTTTCTTCTTTGGCATTAGTTATAAATGCCATTTCGATTAATGCCGACGGCATACTGCTGCGTTTATTGACGTAGAAGTTTGCCTGACGTATACCTAAATCATCCAAACCAAAATTATTAGTCATCCGTTTTTGAATGGCCGCAGCTACACGTGCATCATGACTTGTTTTCGGATAATAATAGGACGAGAAGCCGCCTACGTTTTTATTGACAGAAGCATTGATATGCAGACTGATAAAGAGATCAGCAGCACTGTTTTCAGCTACATCGACACGCGCCTGAAGCTCCTGCGCGTCTGTAGCATTTACGCCATAAACGTCAACATCTTTAACACGTGTCATTGTAACTTTAGCGCCTTTTTTCTTCAGCAGTTCTTCAACTTTCTGCGTTATTTTTAAAGTAATATCTTTTTCTTTAGTTCCTTTTGCCCCAACTGCTCCCGGATCACTGCCTCCATGTCCTGCGTCCAGCGTAATTCGTTTATCCTTCAGCCCGCCGCTGGTACGATAGGCAGTTTTACTAACAGCAGGTGTCGGTGTTTTATCTGTAGTAGTTTTACCGCCTGCAGGTGTTGTTTTGGCAGGTTCAGATGCCTGACGTTTATTAGCCATAACATCAATAACGATTCTGTCCGGTCTTTTGGTAACAGGATCTTTTTTTAAGGTAAACCCCTTATAATCTTTACTGCCAATGGCCTTTTGCAGAGGCACCTTCAGCACGGTTTTACCTTCCGACGTATCTAAACGCATTTCATTGGCAATATCGCTCTTTATCTTATGAGCACGGCCAACTTTGCTATTTAAATCTGCATCCATAGTTATCAGCATCGTATTGCCGTCAAAAGTTATTTTATACCCTGTCGGTTTATCACAGTCCACCACAAAACGCAGCACATTGGTTTTATCAACTCCCCAACGAACATCTGTTATTTCTGAGGCAAAAGCCGTTAAACTAAACATCAAACAGCTTACAAGTGCAAAAACAAAAACTAATTTCTTCTGCAAACGGCATCTCCCTTTCTTTCATCTCTAATACTTAATTTTATCATTTAAGCGTAAGTATTGTAAACATACCCTAACTTTTATCTGCAAAATTTAAGTGAAATCTTTTATTCTCCCTGCTCAATAATTCTGCGGGCCTGTGGCAAGTACTGGCTGATTTCTCCTGCTGCCATACCAATAATCCCTTTACTGGCCAAATCGCCAGCCAGCCCGTGCATATATACACCAGCTAACGCCGCTTCCTGTACAGAAATCCCCTGCGCAGCCAACCCGGCAATAATTCCTGTGAGCACATCACCGCTGCCGCCTGTAGCCATAGCACTGTTGCCGGTAGTATTGATATAAACATTGCCGTCAGGACAGCCTATAATAGTAGGCGCGCCTTTCAAAACGAGGACAGCATCCCACTCAGCAGCATATTTGCCTGCCAATTCCAGGCGTCTTGCGTCAACTTCAGCCGCTTCCAAATCCAACAGCCTTCCCAACTCTCCCGGATGCGGCGTTAAAACTTTCGGAGCCCTCATGGTATTTAAAATACCAACATGTCCCTGCAATGCAGTCAACGCATCGGCATCGATAATCACCGGCACTTCCACCGACTGCAGAATTTCCCGAATAACTTCCACCGTACTTCCAGACGTACCAAGACCAGGACCTATAGCCAAAACATCAGCTCTGCCGGCTTTGTCCAGCACTGCACCAGTGGCACCTCCACCTAAAGCTCCCGGCATCCGCTCGATCAAACCTTCGACCATAATTTCTGTTAGTTTCACCGCTAATACTTCACGACTGCAAAGCGGCGTCAGCAAACTTACCAGACCAGCACCTGCCTTAACAGCCGCTTCCGAGCATAACGCAGCCGCACCTGTAAAACCCGGTGATCCAGCGGTGATAACTACCCTTCCCGCTTCACCCTTATGGCAGTTTCCATTTCTCTGCGGCAGTAAATCACAAGCAATATTCTCAGTTAACAAAAACTTTTTACTATCCATACGTTCTAAAAGTATTTTAGGCATACCAATATCGGCAACTATAATTTCTCCGCTTAATTCAGCTGCCGGATACAAAAACAAACCTGGTTTGGCAAGTGCCATAGTAACTGTAATATCTGCCTGCACAGCATTTTTATCTGCACTGCCTGTATCAGCACTGACACCGCTTGGTACATCAATGGACACAACCGGCACAGCAATACTGTTCATCAAACCACAGACACGTTGCTGTACCCCCTGTAAAACGCCATTAAACCCTGTTCCTAAAACAGCATCTATCACCAAATCAGCCTGGCGGCAACTAACTTCCGCTACATCCCAGCTGCCTCTATCTTCCTTAAGTGCAAATAGTTCAATACCACACTTCCGGCAAATACGCAGCTGCGCCGCAGCATCTCCTGTAAGTTCCTGCCACGGTGATACAAGAAAAACCTTTACCCGCGCTCCCTGATTGGACAGCCACCGTGCAGCAGCAAAACCATCACCGCCATTATTGCCCTTACCTGTAAAAACAACAATATTTTTCCCAAAACAATCTTCTAAAAAATCCGCAGCTGTTTCCGCTACAGCTTTACCAGCATTTTCCATCAGCACCATTGTCGGCAAGCCGATCTGTTCTGCAGACTGCTGATCTAAACTCTGCATTTCCTTAGCAAAAACCAGTTTCATCCTTATCCCTCCAATACAACCTGAGCCATAGCAAGTTCTTTAGTATGGCTCAACGAAAGATATATTTCTTTGACACCGCGTTCTTCAGCCAGAGTAGCAAAATAACCGCTCAAACGCAAACTCGGCTTTCCCATACAGTCATTATAAACTTCAATATCTATAAGCTTGCCGCCCCTCAAGCCTGTTCCCAAAGCTTTCAGCAAAGCTTCTTTAGCCGCAAATCTTGCCGCGTAACTTGCAAATTTCTGCATGCCACGGGCTTCACAATATTCTTGTTCAGCAGGAGAAAAAACTCTTGCCGCAAACTTTTCTATTGTCAGAGCTTTTTTCACTCTATAAATTTCTGTTAGATCACAACCGATTCCAACAATCACCAGCTACGCCCCCTCATAACCTTTTCCAATAAATACTGCTTGGCAAACAGCATAATATGTTTATATTATACATCCAGGTTACGTTTTCCTGCTATTTTATTTAATAAAATAGCTCAGCACCCCTAACCGGTACTGAGCTAAATCCTTTATTATACTGTAAGCAAACCTTTTTCTTCTAAAAACTCTGCTAAAAATTTACCAATACGATTTGTAAGTTTCAAACAGTTTTTCAGATGGTCACGAGTATTGAATTCGTACGGCATCAGATCTTTACACATTGTTGATCCAAATTCTTTTTCAAAACGATCGTGAAATTCTTTGGTAACAGGATAAATTTCTTTCAATGGTTTTTCTTCAGGAGTATTCCGTCCGATCAATGTACTGATAACCATTGTGCAACCGACTAAAGCGCCGCAAATATTCCGGGCATGGCCAATACCGCCGCCAAATCCTGAGGCCAGGCGAAAAGCGTTATCATCAATATTTACGCCAGCATATTTGCGAAAAGCTTCAACTATCGCTTCGCTGCAATTATAACCACTCTTAAAAGCATTACCGACTTCCATGCCCATTTTTTCACTGAATTCACTCATTTCTCGTCCCTCCTTTAATATCACTTATATGACTTAATTCTATCAGTTCTATAAAAAGTCCTGCTATATAAAGCTACGTCTACTATATTATTTAAAAATAAAAACAGGACGGCAAAATCCGTCCTGTTTTTATTACAAACTTCTATTCAACTTTTGTAAGCCATAAGCCGTGTAGATTGCAGTATTCATAAACACCTACTACCTTGTCGCCGCCAGCCAATGCAAACTCAGCTTCCGGTTTAGAACCAACAGCCAGTTTCTTCCGTTGGCCGCCCTGTTCTGTCTCCAGATAGATCCAAGCAATATGATGTTCCTCTGTCATAGGATGCTCAACACTGCCAACTTTTACTTTTACAATATTACCTTCAACAGTAACTACCGGCAGATGTTTTTCCTGCGAAGCCTCCACTGTATTAGGTTTCAGTTCTGTCATAGGATCGCCGCAGCAAACGACATTTACGCCACTGCTTTTGATCATACCAATCATATTACCACAATGTTTACAGATGTAGAACTTCTTTTCGCCCATTTGTACTCACTCCTTAATAAAATTTTATCACTTAATTATAAATGCGGCTTCAGCCGCGCTTAACCTAAAGCTACGTCTAAAATCATCATAATCGCAAAACCAATAATAAACCCAATCGTCGAAAGGTCCGCACTTTCATGTTCTCCACCACTTTGAGACTCCGGTATCAACTCTTCGACAACGACATACAGCATAGCGCCGGCAGCAAAGGCTAAGGCATACGGCAAAATAGCCTCCATGGAAGTAACCATCGCCGCACCAATAACACCAGCTATCGGTTCTACCAGCCCGGAAGCCTGGCCATACATAAAACTTTTCATCCGCGAAACACCTTCGCGCCGAAGCGGGATAGAAACTGCAGCACCTTCTGGGAAATTTTGAATACCAATTCCCAAAGCAACAGCTACAGCTGCCAGCAATCCTGTTTCGCTCATACTATTCGCCGCTGCTCCAAAAGCAACACCAACCGCCAAACCTTCAGGTATATTATGCAGCGTAATTGAGAATACAAGTAAAATGCTACGACGCCAATTAGTTGGAATCCCCTCTACTTCCCCTTCTTTTGCAAAGAAATGCGCATGCGGCAGTATTCTATCCGCCAGCCACAAAAAAGCAGCACCACTCAAAAAACCAATAGCAGCAACAAGCCAGGCAGGCAAACTGCTTTTTTCCGCCATTTCTATGGCAGGAGCCAAAAGCGACCAAAAAGAAGCGGCAACCATAATACCTGCAGCAAAGCCCAGCATCATATTTAAAACCCTTTTGTTAATCTCTTTAAAGAAAAATACCATCGCCGCACCAAGTGCAGTCATGAACCAGGTAAAACCTGTTGCTATCAGAGCTAACAAAATCGGATCGTTGATCTTCATCAATGATTCCATTTAAACAACTCCTTACCTTTATCCTTATTATAAGCTACTTGTGATACGCTTTCAAGTAAGCTCTTTATTATATAAATTTTGTATTCGTTTATGACGTTTATTAAACATCCACTTACAATAAAATGCAGATAACCGGAATCCCCGAAAGGACCCGGTTATCTGCATTTGGAGAAATGGAATATTAAAGGACATAACCACAGTCTGCTCTTACCGTAGTTATGACGGAGAAGTAAAGTTATGCTTTAGCTAAAGCCGCACCTAACTCGCGGCAGCTTTCAGCCATCGCTTCATCTGGGGCACCCAATACCAAAAGCCCCGGGGCAATCAATTCGGCACCAGCTGCTTTTATACGCTGTTCCCAATCACTCATATAACTTCCGCCCCAGCCATAAGAACCAAAAATCACAACCTTTTTCCCCTGCAAAAACGGTTCTAATGCAGTAAAGAACGGTTCAAACTCATATTCTTCCAGAACTTCAGCACCCATAGCACTGCATCCCAGTGCCAATGCTGAATATTCAGACGCCTGTTCAGGAGTGATATCGCTAACGCTTTTGAGCTCTGCAGCAGTTCCAATACCTTCGGCCACAGCCTCAGCCATCAGTTTCGTATTACCGGTACCAGACCAATAAATAACAGGAATCTTTTCCATAATAAAACCTCCTTAAAAAGAAGCCGCTGCCAGATGTAAAGGTACGCCTTCAGCTACAGCCTTCAACAACCTGTCCCGGCATTTATTATATGCGTCAAACAAACGCTTGGCATGCTCGACATCATCATATACTTTCCAATAACCGCTGCATTTGCAATTCTTGCCTTTATTTTTAATAAAGCCCTGGATATCCGCTAACGGATAACCTAAAAATATACCAATTTCATGCGGAAAATCCTGGCTGCAGGATATCTTTGCCCCTAACTGTCGGAGCAATGAATGCACCGAACCAGACTTATAACCAAGTTCTTGTAAATAACAGCTTATCGCTTGCTTCTGCAGCAAATCTTCAAGCTGCTGCGGCTGGTAAACCAAAATCAAAGTTCGTGCCGCACAATGACATAAAACTTCAAAAGCAATCCCCTTATCGGCAAACTGTTCCGTATAATCAGCCAAAAGCGGCGCGACTACAGGCATAGATGCAGTAGGGCAGCTGACAAGATTGGCCGGTTTGATTCCAGTCAACGCCGGTGCGCAATGGAAAGCCAGCAATTCATCAAAACTTTTAAAGCCATGTAATTCAAACTGCATGATAACTCCTTTGGAAAAAGTTAGTTTAGCTAACCAAACGTAGCTACCGGCAAGGCTCCGGTTATTATTTATAAGTGATAAAAGAAAGAAGGGTCGAAATCACACCGTCTGGTTAGCCCCGTCTAACTTGATTTTGAGTATAACACAAAAATTCCAAGTTAGCAATACCTAACTTGGAATTTTTATATAATTTTTTCTTTTTATTCCGCAGCTTCTGAAAATTTATTTACGTCTTTGAAACAATTTAAAAAGGTCGGTTTTCTCTTCAGACATCAAATTATAATCAGGCACTGCCGCCAACGCTTTATCCCTTGCTGCCTCCAAATCATGAAAAACGTCCCATTTGGCTGCATTAAGCGCTTTAATATTACTGATGCGCAGTAAATACGCAGGATGAAAAGTCGCTATACAATCAAAACCTTGTTTTGTTTTAAACCATTTACCACGGTCTCTGGTGATGCGCATATCCTGATTGCCAAGATAATGTAAAGCAACACTGCCCAAAGCAACCACAACTTTAGGCTGTAATATCGCCAACTCCTTATCAAGCCAACGCTGTGCACAGAAATCTGCTTCTGCAATATTCGGCGTGCGGTTACCCTTAGGACGACATTTGATAACATTGGTCGTTAAAATACGGTCACGCGTCATCTTGGCAGCCCACAAAGCCTTATCCAACAACTGTCCAGACGGACCAATCAGGGGACAGCCGTAGTCATCCTCCACGCCGCCAGGTCCTTCGCCCACAAAAACAATCGGACTGTCATAATTACCAAACCAGCCTACAGGAGCCTGTGCTGCTTCCCGCAAAGGGCATTCTCTGCAAGCCGCTAATTCCTGGGCTAAACTTTCCAGCTTTTCTTGTTTCATACTTTTCTCACACCTATTTATAAAATTTTGATCATAGCCGGCGAGGCGAAGCGTGCTGATCTAACCTGACAAATGTCAGATGCTTTTTTAGCTCCTCACGGCTTTGCTCTAAAACAAAAGTTGTTGCCTGAATATTCCCGGAAACCGGTGAAACAAAACGTGCAAAACTATTCATCGTTATCAGTCTGCCATCAACTGTGAATACGCTTTGATTCATATTGATATACCATTTTTCCCTGTCATTGAGCACCCGTCCATCAATCTCAGCGATCAAAATATAATCTGCGCCCAGCTCCCGCGCTTTCTGATAAAATTTTTCCATTGCATAGACGCTGTCGTCATAAAGTTTTGTTTCCGTATCTACGATCACATACCGCGGCAACATCATTTGATACTCGTTCATAATAAACCTTTTAATATCAGGCACATAGTCCCTTTTATCTACCTCAAGACTGCTGCCGATCCAAACAGCTACTAACGGTTCCGTTCCTTCAAGTTTTTGCATGGGTAGTTTTTCACGTACACCGGCAGCCTCTGCTTTGTCCAAAGCTGCATAATATTCTCGCATGCTGTAATCAAAATACATTCCCATATCATGCTGAAAATCACTCAGCTTACGGGAAAGATTGTATTTATGATGCTTTCCAAACTGCTTGTAGCCTCCAAAAAATGTCTGCAGGCTGCCCGGCACAGGATCAGCATTATTAGTTATTCTGCGCAGATCTATCTTATCACCGTAGACTTCGGCAAAAGCAGCGTTGCCTATGGCAGGCGCGCCAAAAGTTATAACCGGCACACGATCTTTATCTATCCCCATACTTACAAGGCGTTCTGCCAGCAATGTAGCGACAGCTCCCCCCAGGCTATGCCCGGTAAGCAATACACGTGTATCTGTATTAGCCAAAATCTCATTAAACAAAACCTCATCAATACCGTCATCATTAGTATCGACCATTGTTTCTAAAACAGTATTGACGTAATCATTAAAGCCTTTATGTACCATTGGTACAGTTTTATCCTTTTCAGAATGTCCTGCATATTCAATAAATTCCTCAAGGCTGCGGCCGCCGTACGGCACCTTATCGGTGTTCAGGTTGACAGTCCAGTCACTCTTGCTGGCACTGCCGCGAAAAGCAACTATATAAACATCCCTGCCGCGTCGGGTTTTATTTTTTGCCACAATAAAATTGGCTTCCAATTTTCCTTTTTTTACTTTATGCGGTACTATCTTCCAGCCATAATCGCGCAAATAACCAAATTCCGGAGCATTTTCCGGGGAATATGCTCCTATGCAGGCTGCTGCTGCAACTGTAGTCCAATGTGCATCACGATACGCCGCATCAATCATTTTCTTTTCCGCAGGCGTATACTCATGCGCCCAGCTTGTTCTAACCGGCACAAACACAACCAGCGCCAGTAGAACGCAAGTTAAAACCTTTATTATTGAGCGCATACTGCACCTCCGCTCCTAAAATTAATTAACATCATTTACAATAATTATAAATGAATGCTGCGAAAAACACAAAAGAAAAACGCATTTCTCAATTGAAATGCGTTTAATACGATTTCTTTTGATTATCTTACCTAAAGTATCTAGTCCTTTTCTAATTTCGCCCTGAAAGAAATACTGCGCGGCGTATCAATATTGTCAAATTTCACAAGATGCGCGGCCTTGATCAAATCTACATCAACAACAGTACCAGAACCGAAAATACTATGCTTTACACGCTGCCCGACAGCCAGCGACGACTGATTTTCTTCATCAGCAAGATAACGCTCGTTGATAACAAGATAATCTTTTGTTTCTCTTATCAAACCTTCCTGCGGCTTTTGTGTATAATCAAGCAATGCCGGCTCTATATCCAGCAGAAAACGCGACGGATAGCGCGGAGAGCCATCAAAATTTCTACCTTCAGCTTCAGAAAGATACAGCCCTTTCTGTGCACGGGTCATTGCAACAAAAGCGAGTCTGCGCTCTTCCTCCATCTTTTGTATAGTATCTGTTTTCTTAGACGGGAAAACACCCTCATTCATCGCACATAAAAATACATAGGGAAATTCCAGACCTTTGGCCGAATGTACCGTCATTAATTTTACTTTATCACTATTATCAGCCGCATCGTTGTTAGTAAACAAAGCAACATGTGACAAGTAATGTTCCAATGTACTTTCTTCCCCGCAGGAAGTTTCATATTCATAAACCGACTGTTTAAGTTCCGCCAGATTATCCAGACGTTCCTGACTTCCTTCTGTCCGCAGCATTTTTTCATAACCACTCTCATTTAAAATTGCAGCCAGCAATTCCGAAATTTGTCTTTCTGCATAATTAGCGGCAAAATTTTCGATCAATGCTACAAACTGTGCGGCTTTTGTCCCTTTAAAAATTTCATTATCCAAATTTGTTTCTAAAGCAATATACAGAGAGCATTGGTGCTTGACTGCATATTCCTGCAAAAATTTTATGCGCCGCTCCCCAAGATTTCTTTTAGGAACATTAACTACTCTTAAAAACGCCAGATCATCTTTATATGCAATCAACCGTAAATATGCCAAAGCGTCCTTTATTTCCATTCTGTTGAAAAACTGCACCCCGCTGTAAATAGCGTAAGGTATTTTTTCACGTAAAAAAACTTCCTCTACGATTCTGGTAATATAATGCGCACGATATAAAACAGTGATTTCCCTGTAAGAAGTCCCCTCGCCATGCAATGCCTGGATCTGCTCTGCTATCCACATCGCTTCACGCTCAGAAGTATCTGCATGATGGCATATAACCTTCCTTCCGTCTGCAATAGTTGGCATAAGATTTTTCTTGATCCTAAACTTATTTTTATCAATCAAATCATTAACGACCGAAACTATCTGCGGTGTAGAGCGATAATTCTGCATCATCATTATAGTTTTTACACTTGGAAAAATCTTATCAAAATCCAGTAAATAGCGCACATTAGCACCGCGCCAGGTATAAATCGTCTGGTCTGGATCCCCGACGATAAACAGATTTTTATGGTAACCACACAATACTGACATCAATTTGTACTGCAGTTCATCAATATCCTGAAATTCATCAATCATGATATATTCCAAACGTTGCTGCCATTTTATTTTAACAGCTTCATTTTGTTCGAAAATATATAAGGTAAATTTAATTAAATCATTATAATCTAGTCCGAAGCATTTTTTCTCCTGATATAAATAACCATAAAAAATTATATCAGACGGCTCTGTTGCAGTAAGATATTTCTGTCTCAATGTATCTAATGACATATTGAGCATGTCCAGATAATATTTCGGTTCTTTAATTAGTTTTCTGATTTCAATCATATCCCGTGCTTTACTGAAAGTCATATTTCTAAGCGTCAATCCACGTTCCTCGTAAATAATTTTCAGCATAGAATCGATATCAGAATTGTCTAAAACAAGAAAGCTTTTTGGATATTGCAGAGCATGGCTGTCCTCCTGTAAAACAGATACGCAGAAACTATGGAAAGTACTGATATAACCAGTATCATTATCACCAGTCAGGTTATGGATTCGCTGACGCATTTCACTCGCCGATTTATTAGTAAAAGTTACACAGAGAATATTCCCCGGCAAAATTCCGATTTCATTGACCAGATAGGCAAAACGCCGAGCCAGAGCCCTTGTTTTACCTGCCCCTGCTCCAGCTATAACACGTATAAATCCTTCCGTAGAAGTAACAGCTTCAAGCTGAGACGCATTAAGTCCCTGCAGTATATTTTCCAATGCTTTACACTTCCTTTCCTAAAAATAATTTCACGTTTCTTGTTAACTCTCATTATAGCAATAAAGTTCATAACACTACAACACAACTGCTGCGTAATTAAAATTTTACGCCTGTCATTAAACTCAAAATTTTATAAAAAGGAAAAAAGGCGCTACCTTAAAGGTAGCGCCTTACTTTTCTGTTCATATGCTGCTATATATTAAAAAAAATTTTAATCTATATCAATTACAGACGAACAACGTTGGCAGCTTGTTCACCGCGGTTGCCTTGAACAACGTCAAATTCAACTGCTTGACCTTCTTCAAGAGTTTTGAAACCTTCGGATTGAATAGCGGAGAAATGTACGAATACGTCGCCACCATCTTCGCGTTCGATGAAACCATAACCTTTTTCTGCGTTAAACCATTTTACTTTGCCAGTCATTTTCTGGGCCTCCTAAAAATTACTTTAATGAGGAGCTAGAACATCTCACTCACCAGCCCATTATAGCCTATTATTTACAATAAAGCAACTCTCTTTTGCTATTTTTTGTAATTTTTTTAATATTTTTGATTCTATTCCTTCATATTTTGCTTAATTAAGGCTAATTTAGCAGTTTTAGTCATTTTTTTGATTTCACATTCGCGATGCAGCGCTTCTTCCTTAGTTGACAGCGTTTCACTATAGACCAAAGTTACAGGACAGCGCCCACGGGTATATTTTGCTCCTTTACCGCTGTTATGCGCTTCAAGCCGCTTTTCCAAATCATTTGTCCAGCCGGTATAAAGTGATTCATCACGACAGCGTAATATGTAAACATACGCAGGCAAATTATTTTATAACCTCTACAGTTTCCATAATTACAGGATCTTTAGGGCGATCGCGAAAATCCGTAGGTACTACACCAATCAACCGTACAATATCCATCCCTTCAACAACTTTGCCGAAAATAGCATGATGCCCGTTAAGCCATGGTGTAGGTGCTAAAGTGATAAAAAACTGACTGCCGCCAGTGTTGGGCCCGGCATTAGCCATTGAAAGAATACCTTCGTCATCATGCTGCAGCCCCTCACCAAATTCGTCATCAATTTTATACCCTGGTCCACCCATACCAGTACCGGTAGGGTCACCGCCCTGAATCATAAAGCCGTCGATAACACGATGAAATACTACGCCATTATAAAAGCCTTTTTCTGTCAATTCAATAAAATTTTTAGTCGTTTTGGGCGCTTTATCTTCGAACATTTCGACGATAAATTCTCCTTTATTAGTTGTAAATCTGATTTTTCTGTTTTCACTCATTTAAAAAACCTCCTGAATTTATTGTTTATTTTTTTCAAACATAGCTTTTTGAATAGCATCAACAAGCAGAAAAACGCCTACACCTATTCCGGCCATCCAGGCTGGTGTCAGCGCAGCAGCCTGTGCGTCGCCATGTACCCACGGCACTGAAAACCCTATCATCAGAAAAGCGCCTTGTGCCACCTGTAGTCTCTGCGGACTGATACGTTTTCCGTCAATATCACCTTTGGCTTCTGTTACTGCCGCCATTCTTATTTCAGGTAAAAACAAAATAAAACAAAGCGCCATCAGATAGACATAAATCATCGAAAGACTGTGCGCTTTCATAGAAGTGTCGGCCATTGCTGTAACAGCAAACGCCAAACCGCCTAAATACAGGCTCCTGTAATATCCGCCCCTGATCTGGCTTTCAATAATATACGCCGTGCCCGTAAGTACTGGATAAAGCCAATATCCATCTTTCCCAAGCCAATAGGCAATAAAAATCAAGAAAACATTATCCCCGATCTTGTGCCGCGAACCGGAAGTACGGTTTAGCATCCGCAGGATAAACAGCAGCCACAGCAGAACAAGGACATTACCTTCGCCCAGAGTCAAAGCAGCGACAATACTCAGCCCTCCGCCAATAATACCACCCAGCTTGCGATCCGGATCAAGCTCCTGGGCAATCAGCCAGGAAAAGAAAAACGCAGCAGCCGTATTGAGCCCAAAATACATGGCAGTTTCTGTATCGGCACCGCCCATAGTTTTCCAAAAAGTTGCCGCTACCGACGTTAAAATAGTACAGATAAGTGCTATTCTTGTTATCCCATCAGTAAAATCAATAGGACGTCCTAACCCAAAAATACCACCTTCACTCAATGATGTCGCTGCGTTAGAATATTTATTGTCTTTTTTTCCCATGCTTTCATCCCTTACCTTACAGATTTATCATATCTTTATTAGTTTAACATAACTGCAGGCAGTCTGCGACTGCCTGCAACAAAAAAATTAAAATATTTTTGTTAGCTCTGCTAAAGTCAGAGCGAAAGCTGTAGTTCTGGGAACAGCTGTTTTTAAATCAACGGATTCATGATCAGTATGCTCATCGTAGTTTTCTACTCCCAATGCATCTAGAGTAGGAATATATTTTGCAGTTCTGTTACCGTCAGTCAATCCACCGGCGACCCATTCAGTAACATTACCACCAAATTCATCCCTGACGATCCTGCTGTAAACATCAACCATCTTCTGGACCTGCGGCGTTTTCTCCATCGGTCCTGTAACAATACCGCCCGTAATTTCAACTTTAGTTCCGGCAACAACTGCTTTATCTGCTAAAGCCTTGATCTCTCTGTCCAACCGTTCCTGCTCCGCTACAGAAAAACAACGAACATTGACTTCACAATAAGCATCGCCGGGAATGACACTGATCTTGTCATTGGTCGATCCAATAACGCCGACATTGACAGTATTCTGAGGAATAAACTGTCCAGAATCAACAATGCCGCGATCAGCTAACGCTTTTGCTGTAAAATCTGCCGGATCTCCAGGCATAGGACTTGCTAATTTATGCAGCTCTGTAATTGTATAAGCAAGCTGATGAATAGCATTGGCGCAATGCTGTGAAGCATTGCCATGATGTCCGCCAATCCCTGTTACCTGAACCTTATACTTTGCATTACCCTTACGCTGTGTAACGATGCCCCAGTTAGGACGGGCTACGTCCATAATAACGGCAAAATCTGCCTGCTGAGAAAGCTCTGCCACAATCGCTTCGGCAGTCGGGGAGCCGCCTTCTTCTTCGCCGTTGGTATAATAAATAATTTCTTTAAAATCAGAAAATCCTGCTTTCAGCAAAGCTTTTAACCCGTAAATAACTTCCACTACAGTAGCCTTGTCATCACCGACGCCAGGCCCCCAGGCAAATCCATTCTCATCAACCTTAAAAGGACGTTTAGCCGCTTCACCGCGGTTGAATACCGTGTCAACATGTGCAACAAGCAGAATACTCAATTTTCCGCTTCCCTTCAGGCGAGAAATCAGATGGCACGCCCTGTCATTATAACGGAATTCAGTAACAGCTCCGAGCTCCTGCATTTTTTCCGCGACAAACTTATTAGCAGCTTCCGTTCCCTGCAAATCTCCATTCCCTGAATCGATATTAGTCAGCGTCTCCAAATCTTTTACATAAGCGTCATACTGACCTGCCAAATATTCTTTTATCGTATCTTTCATTTTTAAAACTCCTTTCACGAATTCAGCTAGCGTATATATTCGCCGCCTGAAATGTTTATTCCTGCCGTACAGCAAATTAAAAAGGAGCTGCAGCAGCAGCTCCTTTTACTTATATTTTATACTATTTTTTCACCATGATAAGTCTCGCCGTCAATATCCGGCATGATATTGTGGCGTTTGCTCCACAAATCTTTATATTTAACAGCCTGTGCATGAATATTATCCAGATTACTTTCGTCAAGAGTTTTGATCACTTTGGCGGGAATGCCGGCAACCAGTGAAAACGGCGGTACTTTAGTTCCCTTTGTCACCACTGCGCCAGCTGCTACAATGGAGCCATGTCCTATAACGCTGCCATCAAGCACAGTAGCATGCATCCCTATCAGGCAATGATCTTCCACCGTACAGGCGTGCAGGATAGCACCATGACCGACAGTAACAAAATCACCAACAATGCAGGCATAATCATCGGCAACATGCAGGCAGCAGTTATCCTGGATATTGCTGTAGCGTCCTACTTCTATACGATTAACATCGCCGCGAATAGTAACATTGAACCATGCACTGCTGTATTCTTTCATTTCTACTTTACCGATCAGGTCGGCACTTTCAAAAGCATGTGCTTTTTTGTCGATTTTAGGCATTTGCCCTTCAAATTCTTTTAACATATAAATCACTCACTTTCATGTGATAATCAGTATCCGTTACTATCTTAATTATTCACTCAAATTAAATTTTAGTCAAGAGCACCGGCCTTGTAATTCACTAAAGTTTCATAATGTAAGTTTTTAAACCGTTCCTTAAACTTCCGCAGTCTTTTTTACTTTCGTAAAATACGTATAACTGCCTGCCAGCAGTAAAATAATTCCCGTAATGACCAGAATATGACGTGTAAGCATATAGCCGCCCAAAAAACCTCCCAGCAGAGGACCTATAACACCGCCGAACTGCTGCGCTGAAGTAACCAGACCAAAAGCCTTACCGCGCATTGACGGATCTGTGACCTCTACCAGGCGGGCGTTAACATTAGGTACAGCTCCTGCCAGGAATAAACCGTATACGAACTGGATCCCTGCAAACTGCCAGATATCCTGCACAAAAATCTGACACAGGTTGATAGCGCCGGCACAAAATAAAACAAAACAGAGCACCTTAGTGTAACCAAGCTGTTGACCACGTTTGCCCCAAAACGGAGCTGCAATGATACCGGCTATACCTGCCAGCGAAAAAATAATACCGGCAGCTTTAACGACCGATTCATCCATTCTACCCATCAAATGCGAAACATACATAGTTACCAAAGGCTGAATGATCATCGTACAGACCTGGATCAGAAAGAACATCGTCATTACATACAGCAGCCCTTTATTATGCAAAGACTCCTGCAGATCCTGCCACAAATTGATTTTTGTTTTCTGTTCTTCCTGGCTGTGCGGCACATCTCGAACAAAAAGCACAACCATTACTGTCGCCAATCCTAAACAACAGCTGGCAACAAAAAAAGATAGTCTCATACCAAACCAGGAACTAAAATAACCGCCCATCATCGGTCCTAAAATACTGCCGCTGGCAACCGCAGTCTGCATCAGGCCCATTCCCCAGCCCATGCGGCTTTCAGGCAGTGTCGAAGATACAAGAGACATAGATGCAGGTACAAATCCGCTGATTAAACCAGTCAAAATACGCACACCTAAAAGCTGTTCCGGCGATTGCGAAATCCCTGCCAGCCAGTAGGTAAATGCGAGACCAAATCCTGCACGTATCGCCATACGCCGCTGACCAACCCTGTCAGCTCTTGCCCCCCAATACGGGGCCATAATCGAAGCGCCTAAAAAAGTTACCGAATAGACAAGACCGCTCCAAAAATTTACTTCACTGCTTTCAACATGCAGCTCTTGTAGTAAATAAACAGGTAAAAACGGAACTACCATCGTATAACTGGCGCATGCAAAAAACACGCCACACCATAATACGGCTAAATTACGCTGCCAGCTGATAGCCCCTGTGCCTCTCTCATCCAACAAGGACATAGACTCATCTCCAAACCAACTATTATTAATTTGATTATATCATAGCATTTATATAAAAAAAACTCATAAAACTGTTTTTCAACCGCCGCAGCAACAAAATAACTACTGCCCATAATTTTTTCTTAACAAATTGGGCAAATGACTTTTTACAGTTTTTCTTGTATAATATCTATAATATTATTTACAATATCATTTAATTTAGCTAAGAAAAGGAGCACACCAGTGAACGGATTTGAAAAGCAGGAATTAGAGACCCAGGGAATGATGAGCAGGCTCTTTGGCAGCAAGCCCGGTCATAACGCCTTAGTTGAAATAAATAATTTTTTGGCAGAAAGTACTGCTGCTACTGAATTAACCGAAGAGATCGTCAGCAATTTTATCAAAAACTGGGGAGCAAAATTTGACAGCAGCAATATCGAATACCGCAGCAGTATGTACCGCAAGGTAGCCGACCATGTATATATTAGCGCAGTCAGCAAAGATGACCCCGTTTTCGAAGAAACAAGACATCTCGCTCAAGTTTTAGAACTTCCCGAAAAATTACAGCGTTTAGCTGATAATGGAGCTAAAAAAGTAGCTTACTTCTCTCGCTGTCGAAAAATAATCAGTGGAGAAGAACCTCTAACAATCAGCGAAATCAATAATGTTTTTGGTTATGATTACGAAGATGGCTATGATATACGCGTTCAGGTATTTCAGGACTATTTGAATAAAAAATTTGATGAAATAGCTGAGCAGCAGCGTTTCAGTCCTGATGAAGAAACCGCTTTGAGGGAAATTTGTACAAAACTCGATATACCTTATGAATTCAAACCCAATATTCAAAATGCTTTAGATAAATACCGTTATTTATGGTCAGCCGAAAATGCTCCTTTAGGAGATATCAAAGTCGACTTTCCGCTGAACGAAGGAGAAATATGTCATGCCGCAGCTCAGCAGGCAGGTTTCTGCGAACATAAAACAATAGAGAAAGAAGACAACTATTTTGAATTGACCCGCCGCTTGGAAATAGACGAAACAATTTCTTTTAAAGGCGAAAAAATCGAACATCCTCATTTTACTGAAGAAGTAACCGCTGTTGTCGATATCGGCTATCTTTTCTTTACGAACCAGCGCATCATTTATTTAAGCAACAAAATGGCAAAGGTTGTAGAACTCAACGATTTGGATAATGCCAATCTTTCAGTAAATATCATTTATTTTACAAAAAAAGACGGTGAATCCATAGCAATCAAATTTAATGATGACGTAGCAGAAGTCATGTTTGCAATCTTTAAACGCATTTTAAACGAACGTCAATAGACCCGGGAGGCTTGAACATGCAGGAAAAGATCCGTTTTGTTGAATTAAAAGACAGCACCGGAATTTTAAATATTTACACGCCTTATGTCCTGGATACAACTATTTCTTTTGAATATGAACCGCCTACCCTCGCAGAATTTACTGAACGTATTTCAAACATCAGCAGTAAATACCCGTATTTAGTTTATGAACGAAACAGCAAAATCTTAGGTTTTGCCTACGGCTCTCCTTATCAGGAACGCATCGCTTATCTTTACGACGCTGATCTTTCAATATATCTGGCCCCTGAAGCCCAAAACAGCGGTGTTGGCAAAAAACTTTACAGCTGCCTTTTGGACCTGCTTCAAAAACAGGGTTTTTATAATGTTTATGCATGCATTACTGCTAATAACCAACGCAGTATCGATTTTCATGCTGCCTTTGGCTTCAGAAATCTTGGGCCGCATCCAAAAGCCGGCTATAAATTTGACCAGTGGCTGGATATCATCTGGATGGACAAACAGCTGCAGCAGCCTGACGGTTCTCCGCGTCCTTTAAAACCGATCAGCGCTTTTAACAACAATGATATTTTAAAACTTTTCTAAAAAATAAAAAGGAGTACATCGATTGATGTACTCCTTTTATTTTTCGCTTAGAAGTATTCCAGTTCACGTTCACAGATAGCACCGGTAACAGGATCTAACTTTAATTCTCCATCAAATTTATCAGTCAAAAAGTCGGCAATATAGTAAATATTATTTCCGTCCTGCCCTTGAGTAATAACGATTTCATAGGCATTAGGATAATTTTTCAAAACAATTTTTTCTATATCATCCGGAGTTTTAGTAACCATAGTACTGCCCATAACAAATGTAGCACCTTTTACTTCGATTTCCTGCACCTTGGCAGTCGCTGTATTAACATCTACAACATAACGTTCCAAAGTATTAGGGTCTTTAAAAGTTATGATACTGGTATCACCGTCCACATTATAACCAACCAGTTCGCATACAGCAGGTATTTCTGCTTTTGCTGCATTAATCGCTGTCATACTGCGGTTTACCTGACTAGGCGCGGCAGCAGCCATAGAAGTAAAGGCCAGCATCATTAATACACCTAATGTTAATACAAGATTTTTGAATTTCATAAAGTCCACTTCCTTAAATATTTTTTGCATTACTGCTTACGAATCTAATTATAGGACTTTATGAAAAAACATGACGTTATATAATCTTACTTAATCGTCAAAGATAATTTTTAAAGATTTTAAAAATAGCAGTTTCCATACTTTTTATTCAACTGTTATTTTTCCAGGCTTTTAAAATAATAATTGATTTCCTGCCACAGCTCTTTTTTGTCATCTAATACCGTACGCAGACGCTGCGGATAAATACCGTTTGTCTTATATATATCCAAAACATATCTTATCGCATCTGCCACCATCTCTTCCTTTAGAGGTACTGGGATATGCTTTCCCTGGACAGGTCTGTTCCCTAACAATCCACCAATATATATTTCAAATTTTCCTGGTTCTGTAAAAGAGGGCATAACCCCAATATCCTGTGCCATAGCCTTACCAAGGCTATTAAGACAGCCAAAGACACCGATTTTAAATTTTTTAGGTACATCAATACCATAAAATTCTTTATCTAGTCTGCAGGCAAAAGCATGCACATCAAACATACCTTTACGGCAGTCAGTACCTTTGCATGCCACAACAGCCCGAACTGTCGCACCTGTTCCACCTAACCGAAGTTTTGCTGCCTGTACTGCCTCAATCGCAGGCTCCAACTCACTCTCACTGACACCATTCAATTCAAAAGTTCCTCTGCTGGTGGCTGTAATCTTACCATTGCCAAACTTTGCTGTTAATTCTGACAACCGCAAAAGCTCCTCAGAAGTAAATTCACCGCAATTTCCTAAAATACGCAATGCATACTGATTCTTTTTCTGTGGCAATACACCAAAAATCATTTTATCTCACTCCATTCTTAATCATATTCATATCATACTACGAATATGATTATAAGCAATAAATAAAACAAAAAAATTCTGCAGCTCTGACAAATAAAAAACGCTTCACGAAAATTCGTGAAGCGTTTATCTTCTCATTTGGTGCGGTTGGTGGGATTTGAACCCACACGGGTCTCCCCGCCACCCCCTCAAGATGGTGCGTCTGCCGTTCCGCCACAACCGCATTGTGGTTAAAAATTACCGTTATAGACAAAAATGGTGCGGTAGAGAGGATTTGAACCTCCACGGGGTTGCCCCCACTAGCTCCTGAGGCTAGCGCGTCTGCCGTTCCGCCACTACCGCATTACAATTGCCTAAATCAGCAACAGTGATATAATAGCACACTATTACAACTCCGTCAATACTTTTTTAACCTGTTTTTATATAATTTGTAATACTCATCCCGATCATACAAAACTTTCCTCACATATTCACGTGTATCACTGTATGGAATATCCTCGATTCTATTAAAATCGTAACCCCAATTATTTTCCTGCATCCACGCTTTTGTATTGCCACGACCGGCATTATAAGCAATCATCATCAAGACCCAGTTCCGCTGAAATTCATATTCCAGTTCTCCAAGATACCAACATCCTAAACGGATATTAGCGTCTGTACGATATAAATCCTGTGGGTCAAAATTTTTGATTCCCATCTGTTCGGCGATCCATGCCCCGGTATCCGGCATAATCTGCATTAGTCCGATTGCTCCAACCTTAGATACAGCCTTACGATCAAAATTACTTTCATTTTTTATGACTGCCGCCACTAAAAAAGGATCAATCTTGTTTTTTCCGCTGTATTCCAAAATCTCGCCTTGATAAGGCCACATATAAACAAACCGCATTTGTACTTCGTCAGACGTCCAAATTTTCCAGCCCAACAACGAAACTGCACACAGCAAAATCAGTACAACCCAAATTTTGCGGCTGTTGTTTTTCTTTTTTCGACGTCTGGCCAAACTCAATCCTCCATCTGTAATACTTTTTCCCATTCTTTTTTTACTGTCAGCTCAGTTTGTTTCAGGCTGCCACTGTTATCAATGATCAAATCCGCATACTGACACTTTGCAGCCAAAGTCATTTGTGCCGCAATACGAACCGCTACTTCCTGCTGCGACATTCCGCTGCGTGCTATAGCACGCTCAATCTGAGTCTGTTCGTCAACTGCAACCAGCCACACTAAATCAACTTCTTTATACCAGCCGCATTCGATCAACAGCGGCACGTCAAGCACCGCTGCTGAGAAATTCTGCCGCCTGCACTGTTCTAAAAATTTTTTTGCTTCACTGCGCACATAAGTATGAACTATGCTTTCCAACTGCCCCAACGCTGCTTTATTTTCAAAAACCAGCTGTGCAATCTTCTGCCGGTCCAACTCACCGTCAATTGTCAGGTAATCTCTGCCAAAAACATCTATAACCTGTTGCAGCCCCTGTGATCCACGCGCAACTGCCTGCCGGCTTGCAATATCCGCATCAAAAATATGAGCTCCCAGTTTCTGTAAAATCGAAGCGACAGTACTTTTTCCAGAAGCAATACCACCTGTTAACCCAATAATTTTCATAACTTCACTCAGTGCTGGCATTTGGCACAGTAAGTAGTGCCTCTGCCGCCAACCTTTGTCGTGGCTAAAGGCTCACCGCAGGTTTTACACGGTTCGCCGCCACGTCCATAAACAAGCAGATGATTTTGATTGTCACCTTTATTACCTTCGCCATCCTTATAATCACGAAAAGTGGTTCCTCGATTGGCAATTCCCTGTGCAATCACTTTGTTCGCCGCTTCATGCACAGCTTCTATTTCCGCACGCGTCAAAGTATTAGCTATACGTGTAGGCAAAATTCCAGCTAAAGCCAAGCACTCATCAGCATAAATATTTCCCAGTCCGGCAATAACCGTTTGATCAAGAATCAACGTTTTGATGGGCTTGCGGCTTTTAGCAGCTATCGGAGCCAGATATTCAGGATTAAACCCTACTGTCAGCGGTTCAGGCCCCAAGGTTTCATAACCTGCAATGTAACAATCATCATCCGTAACTAAATACAGTGTTCCAAAAGTTCTTATATCACAGAACCACATAGTAACACCGTCAGTCAATTCAAATTTTATCTTGGCATAAGACGGTGCTTCTAAATCACTAGCCTGTGCCACCAAAGACCCGGTCATACGTAAATGCACGATAAGTTTTTGATTAACACCTGTTTTCAGCACCAGATACTTTCCGCGACGGCAAACGTCTTCAATCGTACGACCGGTCAGATTTTTGATAAATTGCTCAGACGATGGATGTTTGACCAGCCTATCCAAATATACTTCAACTTTAGTAATAGTTTTTCCCTTAATATGCGGCAGCAAAGTCTTTCTGACCTGCTCCACTTCTGGCAACTCCGGCATGGATATCCCTCCTATTTGGTCTGTGCCCAGTTTTTCCCCCAGGCAACATCGGCAGTTAGCGGCACACTAAGAGAAGCAGCGCTTTCCATTGCTTTTTTTACAAGCTGTGCCACCAGCTCTTTTTCCGTTTCCATAACTTCTAATACTAATTCATCATGTACCTGCAGCAAAATGCGGCTCTTGACTTTAGCCTCAGAAAGCGCCTGTTCAACTTTAAGCATCGCTATTTTGATTATATCCGCCGCAGTCCCCTGAATTGGCGTATTGATGGCAGTGCGCTCAGCAAAACTGCGTAAGTTAAAATTACTGTGCCTGATATCAGGCAGATAACGGCGACGTCCAAACATTGTAGCTACATAACCCTGTTCCCGAGCATGATTGACCGTATCATCCATATATTTCTTTACCCCTGTATAGCGGGCAAAATAATTTTTTATATACTCGGCTGCTTCACCGCGGCTGATATCCAGCTGTTTAGCCAGTCCAAAATCACTTATACCATAAACAATGCCAAAATTAACTGCTTTCGCACGGGTACGCATCATTGAATCGACCTGTTCCAACGGCACCCCAAACACCTCTGCCGCTGTACGTGCGTGTACATCCTGACCATTCAGGAAAGATTCCAAAAGCAGCTTATCCTGTGCCATATGTGCAAGTACACGCAGTTCTACCTGAGAATAATCGCAAGACATCAACCAGTCATAACCAGTCCCCGGTATAAATATTTCACGGATTCTTTTACCGATCTCAGTTCGTACAGGAATATTCTGCAAATTCGGGTCAGTACTTGATAACCTTCCTGTTGCCGTTACCGTCTGTTGAAAATGCGTATGAATTCTCCCTGTCGCAGGATTGATCAGTGGGCGCAGCCCTTCCAGATATGTTGAATGCAGTTTTGTCAGCTTGCGATGTTCCAGGATCGTCGTAATCAGAGGATGCGAACCTTCCAGTTGTTCCAAAACAGAAACATCTGTCGAATAACCGGTCTTTGTCTTTTTTATAATAGGAAGCCCCAACTTTTCGAACAGCAGTACACCTAATTGTTTAGGAGATTTCAGGTTAAATTTTTCACCGGCCTGTTCTTCTGCCAAAATCTCTAAAGCAGTTATCTGTACTGCCATTTCTTTTGTAATACTCTCTAGCAGCTTCACATCCGGCTTAATTCCAGCTAATTCCATTTTTGCCAGCAAATAGGCCAGCGGCAGTTCCATTTCCGTATATAGTTTATACAATTCATAATCCCGCAGTTTTTGTTCAATAAGCGGAAGTAACGCCTGCAAATCAGCGGCATTCCCACCGTTATTTGCAGTCAGATAACGTTCTGCAACTGCCTTCAAACTATAGGAGCTGCGACCTGGTTCAATCAAATAAGCAGCTATACCTATATCATCAACTATACCATCGGCTTTTTTATTCAGGCACATACAAGCCTTATAAATCTCTTTGCTGTCGCATGTAACTTTCAATTGTTTGTAATCAGACAGCCATTCATAAAAAAAGTTCCAGGCCCCGCTGCCTTCCTGCAATTTATAAATTTTTCCATCATTAAAAATTTCCACTGCAGTAAAATGGATTTTAGGTAACTCGCCGCCGCAAACAGCAGTAAATGCAACCTTTTCCTGCTTTTGCTGCAATAACGCAAAGAATTCTTTGCCCTGTTCTGCTGTTTCTAAAAGCGCAATTTCTATATTGGCGTTTTCCTGACCGATACTTTCTCCAAAAAGATCAAAGGTACCGTCACTGCCGCCCAAAATAGTCTGGAATCTCTCATGCAAATTTCGGAACTCCAATTCCTGCATTAAAGGCCTTGCCTCATCCGACATAGCTTTCAGTTCATATTTATCAAGATCAAGATCGACTGGAACTTCTGTAAAAATGGTTGCCAGCTTTTTTGAAAGCAGCGCAGCATCCTTATTATTTTCTAATTTCTCTTTTAAACTTTTTCCGCTGATTTGCGCAATATTTTCTAAAACCTTCTCTACTGTTCCATATTCACAAATCAACTTCAAAGCAGTTTTAGGGCCTACACCGGGAACGCCAGGAATATTATCTGAACTGTCACCCATCAGTCCTTTTAAATCAATCAGCTGTTTTGGCGACAATCCTTCATAATCATCGGCAAATGCTGCAACATCATACGCCTTGATATCAGAAATCCCTCGCTTGGTAAAATAAACCTTTACCCTGTCATCCAAAAGCTGCAATTCATCTTTGTCGCCGGTTACGATAATAATTTCTGCGTTCTGCGGCGCATGTACGGCAAAAGTACCGATAATATCATCAGCCTCGTAACCATCAGTTTCAAGAACAGTGATGTTCATAGCTTCCAGCAAACGCCGGGCCAGTGGAAATTGTTCGCTCAGTTCACTGGGCGTAGGTTTACGCTGCCCCTTATAATCTGCAAACATTTCCGTTCGGAAAGTTTTACGTGATTTATCAAATGCAACTGCCAACCATTTAGGTTTTATATCACCCAAAAGCTTCACCAGCATATTACAAAAGCCATATACTGCGCCAGTATGAACTCCCTGCTTGGTCATCAACGGTGGCAAAGCAAAAAATGCCCTGTGTATCAAACTGCTGCCATCAATAACTAAAAATTTATCAGCCATTTCTTCACCACTTTCCTTAACGCTCAAATTATCCTGTTCATATTTAAATATTATACCACAAGGGTAGTGTTCTCACTAGACTCGAAAATATGTGAAACTACTGTAAAATACCCTTGCCGGAAAATAATAAAACAGCTTTCGCTGTAAGCAAAAGCTGCCTGCCGTCATTTCATTAATTTAGGATAATCACGCTGTAATTCTGTAATATGATAAATATATACAGTATTTTCAACCTTGCGGTAAATACAGGCATACTTATCTATCATCAGCATCAAATATTTTTTCTCATTCAAACTGCTCAAGGGTGTTTTGTTCCCCAGCATTGCAAAATCCTGTAGTTCCTTTAGTTTACTAACAATACTACATGTCACAGCACTTGCTTCAAGTCTCTTACCCTGTCTGCTGTAGACAAACCCAATTTCCAAAAGATCGTGCCATGCCTGCGGTAATATCTTCAATCCTGTACGTATTGCATAATCAGTCAATAAATTTCGCCTTCAATCTGGCGATAGCGTCGTCTCCGTCAAAAAGCTCTTCGGCACTTTTTTGTCTGTCTAAATCTGCCTGCATAACAGTATGATAGAACTTAAACTTTTCTTCACGCTGTTCAAAAGTTTTGATGCTCATCACAACCAAATCACCTTTACCATACTTCGTTAAATATACAATTTCGCCGCTTTGATGCGCATATTCAGAAATCAAATTATAATCATTCCGCATAATTGTAGCTGGTCTGATAATCATTGCAAGGCCCCTTTCTTAATAACATTGCTCTAATATACACCCTAACAAACATTTTTTCAACAAATTATTTATAAAACATAAAAAAAACAGTTTTTATACCCTGGAACATTTGCAAAATAAAAAAGCTTCACTTTTCAGTGAAGCTTTTTTATTTTATTCAGATGATTATCGGAATAATTCATTAACGTTCTTTTGATCAAAGTTTACTTTAACACCGTAAACAGGGCAGGAAGCACACTCATAATATTATACCTTAAGACAGATTAATATCAAACAAATCTACTCCAATATTATTATCATTGTTTTTCACTGCTAAGCGGCATAAAGTAATATCTGCAGCTTCATTTTTAACTGTAGTTTTTATTGTTTGTACAAAATTAAAGAATTGTTTCAGCAATACTCATACCAACCTGCAATGCCTGTTTATTTTTCTCTTCAGTGCCTTTCGGTACGCGG
>OGPC01000135.1_pt1 | contig 74955 bp, 64 predicted proteins | sample 1552911 | NCBI WGS metagenome assembly OGPC01 (sample SAMEA2580248, study PRJEB22360) | human gut metagenome | biome: human gut; feature: human-associated habitat; material: faeces | place: Denmark | collected 2008/2010 | reverse complement strand
AGAGGGAGGGCTCATTCATATCGTTCCAGAAGCCCTCGATGCCGCAGTCGGTCAGAGCCTTGTACTGGCTGCCGAACCAGGCCCGGGCCTCGGGGTTCAGCACGTCGGGGAAGTGGCTCCACCCCGGCCAGACGGTTCCCTCAAAATCGGTTCCGTCGGCCCGCTTGCAGAAGTAGCCCTTTTCCTTGCCCTCGTCGCAGACCGAATAGCCTGCTTCCTCCTTGACGCCGGCGTCGACGATGGGCACCAGCCGGACGCCCTGCTCTTTCATCTTGGATACAAAGCCGGAAAAATCGGGGAAATTCTCCGGGTTGACGGTGAAGTCCTTGTAGTGGTCCATGTAGTCGATGTCCATGTACACCATGTCCAGGGGAATGTGGGCCTGGCGGTGTTTGGCAACCACCTCTTCAAAGTCGGCCTGGGTCTTGTAGCCGTAGCGGCTCTGGCCAAAGCCAAAGGCAAATTTGGGCGGGATGTAGCTGCGGCCGATGATGGCCCGGAACTGCTTGACCACATCGCAGGCGCTGTCGCCGGTGATGACGTAAAGGACCAGGTCGGCCCGCTCACAGGTGACTTCCAGCCAATCCCTGCGGGTGAAGCCGATGTCAAACTGAATCCGGGCGGGATAGTCGAAGAACAGCCCCAGATTCTGCTGGCCCGAGATCACGATGAAGTTGTGGGCGGCGTACATTCGCTGCTTGTTTTCGGTGTGGAGGCCGTCGTCCACATTGTCGCTGACGTAGACAAAGCCCCGCTTGTTGATGCCGCGGTTGGCTTCGCCCAGGCCGTAGACCCGGTCGCCCTCCGCCAGGGGGCAGGCAAAGCAGAAGCCAGACTCGCTGGTTTTGACCGTTCCCACAGGGGGTTCGCCTTGGCTTGCAGGGATTGGTGCGACCACCGATTCGGTATCAAAGGGGACACCATAGAGATACTTTTGAATCATACCGTTCTCCCAAATAAAAGTGACTGAATGGTTGTTTTGTCAGACAGAGCGCCCCGTCTCCGGAGCGCTCTGAAAGAATATAAATTAGCAAGAATATAAATTAGCCCTTAACCGAGCCCACCACAATGCCGGAAACGAAGTACCGCTGCAGCAGGGGATAGATCAGCAGCAGCGGGATAACTGCAACAACGATCTTGGCTGCATTGAGGTTGGTGTTGCCCAGGGAGGCAGAATCCACCACGGCAGACAGATTGCCCTGCTTGATCAGATCTTCCACGTTGATCTGCAGACTCTGGATATAGGTCATCAGGGGATAATAGGCGGCTTTGGACATGTAGATCAGGCCGCTGTAGAAGTCGTTCCAGCTGCCCACAATGCTGAACAGGGATACGGTGGCCAGAACCGGCTTGGAAATGGGGATGAAGATCTTGGTCAGAACCTGGAGCGGGTTGGCGCCGTCAATGAAGGCGGCTTCCTCAAGCTCTTTGGGAACGGCAGCAAAGAAGTTCATCACCAGGATGACATTGAAGATGGGCACAGCTCCCGGCAAAACCAGGGCCCAGACGGTATTGAGCAGGCCGTAGGATTTGACAAGCAGGAAGGTGGGGATCATGCCGCCGTTGAAAAGCATGGCAAAAATCATCAGGTTTGCATAGATGTTGCGGCCCCGGAACTGTGCGTTGGTTTTGGAGAGGGGATAAGCCATCAGTACGATCAGCACAAAGTTGATGATCAGGGTCAGCACAACCCGCTCCACCGAGATCAGGAAGGAGTGCCAGAACTGGGAGTCCTCCAGGATCTTCTCATAGGCTGCGGTGCTGAATCCCACCGGGATCAGCCCTACCATGTTGCCTTCCACTGCTGCAGAGGAGGAGAAGGAGATGGCAACAATGTTCAGCAGCGGCAGCAGACAGACTAGGCCCAGCAGAATAATAATGATGTAGATGATGACAGTGCGGAATTTATCAACTTTCATTGCCGGACGGACCTCCTTAGAAAATTTTGCTGTCGGTGTACTTCTGAGCCAGCTTGTTGGCGCCGATCATCAGAACAAAGGCGATCACGGACTTCAAAAGGCCCACGGCGGTACCGAAGCTGTACTGCAGGCCCTGCAGGCCGACGCGGTACACATAGGTATCCAGAATATCACCGGTGGCATAGACCGATGCGCTGTACAGGTTATAGACCTGGTCGAAACCGGCGTTCAGGATGTTGCCCAGATTCATGACGGCCATCAGGACGATGGTGGTGCGGATGCCGGGCAGGGTGACATGCCAGACCTTTTTCCACCAGGTGGCGCCATCGATGGAAGCAGCCTCGTAAAGGGTCGAGTCGATGGAAGTGATGGCTGCCAGATAGACGATGGAGCCATAACCGAACTCTTTCCAGGTATCGGTCAGGATCAGCAGGGGCTGGAACAGGGAGTTGCTGCCCAGCCAGTTCAGCGAGGTGCCCAGCATTGCGTTGATGGAGCCGTCCACGCTGAACAGATTCTTGACGACCAGAGCCAGCACAACCCAGGACAGGAAGTGAGGCAGGTAAACCACCGTCTGAACCGACTTTTTCAGGGCCCGGTTCTTGACCTCGTTGAGCAGAATCGCAAAGGCGATGGACATGATGGTGGTAAGGACGATTTTGCCTAGGGCGATGATCAGGGTGTTGCGGAACAGCTCAAAGCTGTCTGGCATTTCGAACAGGTATTTGAAATGTTTGAGGCCCACAAAGTCAGAACCGAAAAACCCTTTGGCGGGTCTGTAGTCCTGAAAGGCCATGATGACGCCGAACATCGGAACAAAGTTGAACAGAATCAGGAAGATGAAACCAGGGAGCATCATGCCGTGGTAATACAGTTGATAGGCCTGGTTTGAGTGAATCTTTTTGACCTGATTTTTCATCCGGTTCCACCCCCTTTATTACTGTGCAAAGTATTCCTGGACTTCCTGGGCGATTGCGTCGCCGCCAAGACGCTTCCATTCGCTGACAAAGGTATCGAAATAATCGATGGGCTGTGCGCCGGTCACGATTGCCACATAGGCCTCCAGCTCGGTCTTGTCCAGGGTTGCCTTTTTCTGCTCGCTGGTGGGGGTGGTGGGAGGATACTTGGGGGTGATCCACTCGGCGTTGCCGTTCTTTTCCAGCGCCTCGATGGATGCGCCCAGGCCGATGATGCGGGACTCATAGAAGTGCCAACCGCCCAGGGTTTTCTCGGTGACGTTCTGGGGATCCTTCAGGTAGTCCAGAATGGCCTGGGAAGAGCCTCTGTTCTCGGCAATGGTGGTTTCCTCAGGGGTCATCTCGCCGTTGATGACGGCCATATGCTCGGTGTAGTAAATGGAGGGATTGTTGGAGGGCAGGACTTCCATGTAATAGGGACGGCCCTCGTTGTGTCCGCCGGCGTTGATGTAGGCGATGACATCCGGCGCGGTTTCCGCGGTGGCGCGGGCCAGATCGTCATAGAGGATGTTCAGAATTTCCACTGCCACCTGGGGATACTTGCAGTCCTTGCTGACCACCAGGAACCGGTCGGCGGCGTTTTCGTGGTAGGTGTGGACGATGCCGTTGTCATCGGCCACCGTATAGGCGATGTACTCGGCCTCCGGCACCAGGGCCTTGACGCTGCTCAGACGCCAGTCGGGGATATGCCATGCGCCAAAGACGATGCCCAGCTCGTTGTTGATCATCATGGCGTTGATGTCATCGGTGGTGCGGGTGCCGAACTGGGGATCCAGGATGCCCTCCTCGTACCACTCGTTCATCTTGGCCCAGGCAGCTTTGACTTCGGGCGCCAGGGTGGACCAGCTCATGGTGCCGTCGGGGTTTTCGATCCATCGGTCGATGTAGCCGCCCATGGCGTTGGCGATGCACATGGCATCGCCGATATCATTGCCGGAAAAAGCCATGCCCACGGTGTGGTTGCCGCCGCTTACATTGGCGTCCACAAAGGCCTTGGCCACAGCGGCGATGTCATCCAGCGTGATGCACAGGTCGCCGTCGGGGTCGGGGTTGATGCCCAGCTTGTCCAGCCAGTCCTTGCGCATCCAGCACAGGACAGGGACGCTGTTGTCGGGGTTCGTGCCGGGAATACCCATCAGCCGGCCGTCAAAGGTTGCCATGCCCAGGCAGCGGCCGTCGTAGGAATCGTAGAGGCTCTTGATGTAGTCAGAGGCGTACTCCTCGTACACATCGGTCAGGTCATAGGTCAGGCCGTTGTTCACCATCTCGACAAAGGTGTCGTAGCTGTTGACGGTCAGGATGTCGGGCAGTTCGCCCGAGGCGACGCAGGTGGCCAGCTGGTTGGTGTAAGCGTCGCCGCCTGCTTCAAAGCTGTCCACCAGATCCACGTTGAGCTTGGATTCAATGTAACGGGTGTAGGCGTTGTCTTCAAAAGTCTGGCCTTCAGGGAACAGGGCAGCGGCAGAAGGTTCCGCAAAACGGCCCAGGGTGATGGTCAGGGTGTCCACATAGGCTCCGTTTTCGTCCTTGGCCACGGAAACGGCGGCAGATTCATCGCCGCCTCCGCAGGCGGTCAGTGCGGTGAGTGCGCAGGCAACGGTAGCGGCCTTCAAAAATGATCTGCGCGAAATCTTTCTCATGATAAAATCCTCCACGATGTTCAGTCAGATTTTCCGGAATTCGTTTTTTGTCTGCTCCATCCAGAATACAAAAAACAAATCCTCTTCCAGTTTGTATATGTCTCGTTCTGACAGGCTGCGCAGCGTGTCTTTCTGACGAGTTCATCATACAAAACCGAAGAGGATTTGAAAAGGGTTTTGCGCAACGTTTCCTACGAAACTGGCAAAAACCACAAGAATTATTTGTGGTTTTTGTGCAGATCTTTTGACCAGGGCGCGGCGTTGGGGGTTGATTCGCGCACCGAGTTGCGGCGGATCAGTTCAACAGGCTGAACGTAATTTTTACACTCCACCGGTTCCTGCCGAATCAGACGCACCAGCAGTTCCACGGCGGCCTCTGCTTTGGCCGGGACGTTCTGACGCACTGTCGTCAGAGGGGGATGCATGAGTTCTGCATAGATGCAGTCGTCAAACCCGGTGACGGAGACCTGCTCCGGCACCTGTATGCCGTGGTCCTGCAGATAATTCATCACTTCCGCCGCATCATAGTCAGAGGCCAGAGCCACAGCTCCGGCCTGGACAAAGCAATCCAAATAGTGGCCGTACATGACACGGCGCAGAGAAAGATCCTCGGGGAGAAGAATATGGCGCTCTTCTCCGCAGTCAATCCCGGCAGAGCGCATCTGATGCTGAAATCCTTTCCAGCGGTAATGGTCTGCGCCGGTATCACACTCGGCGGCAAAGATGGCCTGGGTGTACCCGTTGTCCAGCAGATACTTTGCAATCATGGCGCCGCCGCCAAAATCATCAGTTCCCACGTTGACGTAGTGGTACTCCGCCTCGGGATAGGTGTCAATCAGGACCATATATTTGTTGAGTTGCCTGCGCAGCTCCTTGTATTTCTTTTCGTCCAGTCCCAGGACAACAAGACCATCCACATTCCATCGGGAGGCAATCTCTGCCACCCGGTCCGTATTTTGGTCATGGCCATTGATCAGCATGACATAATATCCGTTTCGATGGGCTGTCTCTTCTACACCAGACAGAAATTCTGCCACAAAGGTATCGCGCAGAGAAGGGATGCCGTGGACACAGTTGTAGCCCAGCACCAGTCCAATGATGCAGGACCCTTTGCGGGTCAGCTCACGGGAAGATGTATTCGGGACATAGCCCTCCTGGTTCAGAATTTCCGAAATTTTCCGGATCATTTCCTTGGAAACTTTTTTTGTGTTGCCGTGCAGCACATTGGACACTGTTGTCCGGCTTACACCAACTTGATCTGCAATATCCTGCAAACGCTTCATGGCTGTTCACACGCTCCCTGTTTGATCAGTTGAAACACAAATGGTTTTCAACGTAATCATAGCATATTCATACAGAAATTGCAATCCGAATGATCCTTTGATCTTCAATGAATTCTGAACTCAAATAAAGATTTTTTTGATATTAATACCCAGTAGTGCTTCATCATCTGTTTGCAGGATGATGAAAGCAAGAAAAATGCCTGCCTTTTCATAAGCCCGGCAGAATGAATGCAGCATAATGAAAATCGTTTTGTCTGTACGCGCGGGGGAATGCTGGAAAGTTTTCTGATCTGTCCGGGGGAGCTGACCGATGACCAGGTGATGGAACTTTTGAAAAGCTGGTTTTGAGCATGGCTTACACATGATTGTTCCTGCCTATGCAAACTCTACGCAGGACAATGAGTACATGACTAGGGAACAGGCTTACCATTACTATAATGAATTTCTCTGGCCTGAACGATATGCAGACTGCGTACCAATGGACAGGGCATTGGAATTACTCAAAAAATGATATAGCGTAAACGGTCTTTGCTGAATACCTTTGTTACCGAAATACATTACATAAACTTCAAGATTATGTTGCAGTAAATTCAATAAATCAGTATCATGTGAATATCTGCCGCAGCCCTATGGCGGAATTTGTGATGAAGGACTTAGTGGAAAAGGCGGGGATTTTGAAGCCACATGGCAGGATGTGCTGGAGGGCTGCACCGCCCTGCTGGAAGAGCTGCGATAAAAGGGAAAGGGGATGACGAAACGTTATTGCAAGGGCGAACGGTTTGCTGACCTGTTGTTTGCCGGGGAAGTTTTTGATAGTATAAACCTATTTACATGGTAAGAAAATGGGTTTATACTATCCCCAACACAAGGAAGGGAGCGCAGACAGATGAAACATACAGCAGATGCCCGGCACAGACTGCCCGGGCGAATGCGCTGCTCCCAGACAAATTCCCGGCAGACAGACTGAGAAAAAACAGGAAGATGCCGTTGTCTGGGAGAAGTGCCCGAATATACATCGTCACAATAAAAGGAGAACCGACAATGGCTGATTATAAACTGTGGAACGCACTGAATGACGCTAAGAAATATCGCTGGGTGGAACTTTCTCACTCGTTGAACAACGAAAGCCCCTACTGGTCCGGCATCCCGGAAGGCTCTGTGGAGCTGGCAAAGACCGTGTGGGACTGGGGCAAGCCGGAACTGGAATGCCTGATCCAAACCTTCAAATTCCCCGGACAGTTTGGTACCCATATCGACTTCTCGGGGCACTTCATCAAGGGCAAAGCACTGTCCGAAAAGTACGATGTGAACGACCTGATTTTCCCGCTGGTGGTCATCGATATTTCTGAGCAGGCCAAGAAAGACCCTCGCTACGCTGTGACGGTGGAGGACATCAAGGCCTATGAAGCCAAGTACGGCCCTATCCCGGATGGTGCGTTGGTGGCTCTGCGCAGCGACTGGTACAAGAAGTGGCCGGATATGGATGCGCTGTCCGGCATCGATGCAGAGGGCAAAGAAAATGCCCCCGGCTGGTCGCTGGAAGCATTGGAGTATATCTATAAGGTGCGCAACGCCGCCGCCAACGGCCACGAAACGCTGGATACTGATTCCTCTGCGGTGGCGGAGGAAAAGGGAGACCTTGCCTGCGAGCGCTATGTTCTGGACAACGACAAGCTGCAGGTGGAGGTGCTTGCAAATCTGGATAAAGTACAGCCTGCCGGTGCGGTGGTCATCGTTTCTTATCCCCGCATTGAAGGTGCAACCGGTCTGCCTGCACGGGTCTGGGCCATTACCGAATAAGAGCGGAGAAGTGGGAAAATGTCCTTTGAAAAAGCAAAAGCAGACCTGGAAGAAAAAGGTCTGGGAGACCATGTCATTGTGCTGAACGAGTCCTCAGCTACGGTGACCGGCGACAGCGATCGCACCGCCCGCGCCATGCTGCATAACCTTTCCACCCTTGGCATCAGCCTGCGCAGCATGACAGACCTGTTGGAGCAGAAGTCTTCCCTGTAAAAATGGTACGCCGGAGCGTCCGCAGATGCTCCGGCGTATCGAAATGATAGATCTCCCAGCCAAAAGGAGACTGCTGCACAAATACTGCGCAGCAGCATCCTTTTTTAGTTCAGATGAATCGGCAAAAGCCCAGCCAGCAGCCCAGCAGGAAGAAGAGCAGCGCCTTACTCAGCACCGGCAGCCACAGGCTCTTGCACAGGGCCATATCCCACCGGTGGATGTTCTGCTTGGGGCAGGTGCCAACGCAGGCTTCACAGGCGATGCATTCCCCGCTGCGCAGGCTGGTTTCCTCCAGCTTCAGGCACACCGGGCACTGCTGTTTACAGGCATTGCAGCCCGGGATGCAGCCGTCGCTCTGCCGGTGCAGCCGCGCAAATGGCAGCACCGGCAGCAGGGCAAACACCGCTCCCATGGGGCAGAGGAACTGACAGAAGAACCGGGGCTGCACCGCCATACCCAGCAAAATGAGCACAAGCAGCCCGATGCCCACACCAAAGCCCTCCGGCGGCAGATGCAGAGCCGTCAGGCGGGAAAACACCTCCCACGGGCTTGCACTGGTCAGCATCTTTTCCTGCCGGGTCACATACAGTGCTACCAGCCATGCCAGCAGCAGATATTTGACCTTCTGCCCCAAAAGCACCGCCCGCTCCGGCAGACGGAGCTGCTTTTTGCGGTGGAACAGCTTTTTCTGAATCAGCCCGGAAAGCGCCCAGACGGCATCGCCCAAGCTGCCGAAGGCGCAGGCGTACCCACAGAAAAAACGGTCGAAAAGCAGGGTGAAGCCGCACAGTCCCAGCAGGGAAAGTGTGAAGCTGTCCACAGAGAGCACCTCGCCTGCACCGATGTGCAGAAAGATCTGTTTTACCCCGGAAAACCCGGCCACGAATGCGCCCGGCATGGACACAAAGAAGAACAACTGCACCCCGGTGCGCAGCCATGTACGGCGCTTTTTGTCCCGCTGACGCTGCTGCGCCGCTGTTAAAGGCTTTGCCTGTGTTTTTTCCATCATCCTGCCGCCTTTCCCAGTGCGTTCTCTACCGCACCGATAAGTCCTTCTGCCGTGAGGGTAGCGCCGGAAACAGCATCCACCTCAGCAGACTGCACTGCCAGCATCTCGTCCAGCAAAGGCAGCGCCTGCTTATAGTAGGGCTTATCCTCGCCGGAAGCATCCAGCACCGCAATATCGGTCATTTTTCCGTTCTGGATAGTCACCGACACCCGAATGACATCGCCAAAACCATAGGCGCTGCCCTCATAGATGCCGTCCCGGTAGCCGCTCTGCTCTGCCTGTGCTGCGCTCTGCGCCTGCAAAACGGAAGCATTGTAGGCTTCAACTTCGGCAATTTCCTGCTTGCGCTGGCTTACCGCCGCAGCACGGACCAGCGCCACCTGCTGGTATTGCCACAGTACCCCCAAAATTAGCAGCAGGTTCACCGCCCGGAGGAGAAAATTTTTGTATTTCATTCTGCTGCTCCTTCCGTTTCAGATTCAATTCCGGTCTCTTCCGGCGGCAGTGTCGGCTCGGATGTCGGCAGCACTTCCTCAGAAGATGCCGGTTCCGGTTCAGAGGATGCCGGTGCATCTGCCGGGAAAAGCTGCTGCCATACTTCCTTGAGCCACACGGGAACGGCGCTCTTTTCCTCCGGCTGCACCACCTCCACGGTGGGCGCGGTGACCGGCGTTTCCCCGGGCTCTGCTGCTTTAGACGGTGCGGCTTCTTCTGCCGTCTCTTCCGATGCTTCCTGTGCCGGGGCGGCTTCCTCTGCCGGGGCAACAGCGGCCTTTGCCAGTGCCAGCTTGACTGCGTTCAGAATTCCGGTGGAGGAGTAGGTGGCGCCGGAAACAGTATCCACGTTGGGGCTTTGTCCCTCCAGAATGGCGGGGATGACCTGTTTTGCCCGGGAGAGATATTCCTCCTCGTCCTCGGCGCTCAGGATCGTGATATCGGTGATCTTATCCTCTGCCACCGTGACCTGTACCGTAATTTTGCCCTCAAAGCCTATGGCTTCGGCGGTGTAGATGCCGTCCAAGTAGATGGAGGGAGCCGTAAATTCCTCCACCACAAGCGTTGCAGCGGGCTTTGGCTGGGGCGGCAGGGGATTGTTGACCACCTCGCCGGTCAGGGCGTTCTGCACTGCGCCCAGAATGCCCCGGCTGGTGTAGGTGGCCTCGGAAACGGCATCCACCTCCCAGCTCTGAGTCTCCACCACGGTGGTCAAAAGCCGCTTGGCACGCCGCAGAAACTGCTTGGTCTCGTGGGATGCGCTCAAGATCTCCACCTCCGTGATGCTGCCGTTTTCCATGGTGACCTGTACTCGGACGGCACCGCCGTAGCCCCGGGAAGAGCCGACGTAAACGCCGTCGGCATAGGGCAGCTTGGGCAGGGTTTCTTCCTCCGCTTCGGAGGAAGCGGCTTCCACAGGCTGCTCCACCACGGTTGTCAGCTTTTCCGGCACGGCGGCCAGCACCGGAACGGTGCGGGGCAGGGCAAAAAGCACAGCTGCCGCTGCCGCCACCGCCGGGAGCAGCTGCACCAGCGGCAGCAGTGTATGGCATCGTTTTTTGTTCATTCCAACTCCTCCTGACACGGAAAAGCAAGGCCGCCTGATGCCAAGCGACCTTGCCGTTTTGTACTGTATTTGCTAAATCAGGCAGCCTTCCGCAAACTTACAGTGCCACGCTGACCGGCAGGACATACACGCCGTCGGCGGCGTAGAAGGTGATCTGAGTAATCGTCTTGCCGATGATGGATGCAAAATAAGGATCATCGGCATTGAAGCCCAGCTTGGTACCATGCCAGATGTTGGTCACATGATGCAGGCCGTACTCACTGCCATCGGCGGTGGTCAGCACTACGCCGTAGACCTTGTTGGCCTTGTAGTCCAGATCAAAACCGGAGATTTTCATCTCGTAGGTGGTGTGGTGACCGTTGGTATTCAGCTCCACAGTGGCGCCCTCTACGGTGGTCTCGGTGGCGTTGACCTTGCCAAACTCCCACTTGCCGCTCAGCAGGTTATACCATGCGGTGATGTAGTAGGCAGGGGTCTCACTGAGCTTGTAGTAAGCGTAGCTCTCGTTCTCAAACAAGGCATCTGCGCCGGTGTAGGTGGTGGTGGATTCCTTGCCCTTCAGGGTAACGGTAATGTCGTAGCTGTCGGCATCGGTGACCTGCTTTGCGTTCTCCAGCGCCCACGGGGTCAGCACCTTGACCGGGAAGGAAACGCCGGTGATGTCGGTGCCATCTGCGTTGACGTGGTAGGAACCGGCGGCAAGGTTGCCCGCACGGGTCTTGTTCTTGGTGGCGCTGGTCACAGCGTCGATCTCAGATGCGTTGTTCACACCGGCAGCCTTGTAGAAGTCGGCGTAGGGGATGTTCATCTGGACATAGCTGGAGGTCAGGCAGTTTTCCTGTTCTACCTCTTCCGCAGCGAAGGCCGGGACTGCCGCAGCGCATACCAGCATAGCGGCCGCAAGTGCACCTGCAAATACTTTTTTCAATCTCATGGTAACACACCTCTAACTCAGTTTTGAAAAAACAGTTAGCTTTACCTAACAATTGATGCAAAAAAATGCAGAGGCAAAGCGCCTCAGATGGTTAGGCAAAACAAATTTACGAAGTAAAAATAGCACTCCCACCGGGCGTTGTCAAGTAGAAACCGGAAAGTTTGCAGAGGTGAATTTTTCGATGCAGGAAACGATCTGCATCCTCTATACCGCAAAGCCCTTGACCTTTTTGCCGGAGCGCAGTATACTGCTTGCGTGGTTAGTTATATTTAACCACAAGGAGGTACTATATGATACAAGACGCATTCTGGGGGATTTTGATCCCCTTTCTTGGCACAAGTCTTGGGGCGGGCTGTGTGTTCTTTTTGAAAAACTCTCTGCGTGACGGCATCCAGCGCGCCCTCACCGGCTTTGCCGCCGGAGTGATGGTGGCGGCATCGGTATGGAGCTTGCTGATCCCGGCTATGGAGCAGGCCGCGGATCTGGGCAGGCTGGCATTTTTCCCGGCGGCGGTGGGTTTCTGGCTGGGCATCCTGTTTTTGCTGCTGCTGGACCATCTCATCCCGCATCTGCACCAGAACAGTTTGCAGGCCGAAGGGCCAAAAAGCCAGCTCCAGCGCACCACCATGATGGTTCTGGCGGTGACGCTGCACAACATCCCGGAGGGTATGGCAGTGGGCGTGGTCTACGCCGGGTATCTTGCTGGGACTGCTCAGATCACTGCCGCCGGGGCGCTGGCACTTTCCCTTGGCATTGCCATCCAAAACTTCCCGGAGGGTGCCATCATCTCCATGCCCCTGCGGGCGGAAGGAATGAAAAAAGGCCGGGCGTTCTGGGGCGGCGTGCTGTCTGGCATCGTAGAGCCCATCGGGGCAGTGCTGACGATTCTGGCGGCAGGCATCGTGGTGCCCGCGTTGCCCTATCTGCTCAGCTTTGCCGCCGGAGCCATGCTGTATGTGGTGGTGGAGGAACTGATCCCGGAAATGTCGCAGGGGCAGCACTCCAACGTTGGAACGGTGTTTTTTGCGGTGGGCTTCAGCGTGATGATGGTGCTGGATGTGGCACTGGGGTGACGGTTGGAACCCTCGAAGGCGAAATCTTTTTCGGAATCTCCGAAAATGCCTAAACTTCTTGACAGAGGAGACGGCAAGGCGTATTATTTTGGCAGAAGGACCGCTGAGAAGCGGCTTTTTATAGAATGAAAAGTTAGCTTTACCTAACTCAAAACTCTGCCCGATACGGAGAAATATATCTCTTCTATTTACAGGTGGAAAATAAATAGAGAAGGAGCGTATCACGATGAAGATCTACCATTTTGGTGCAGAGGATGCCCCGGTGCTGTTGCTGCTGCCGGGCACCTGTTGCCATTGGAAAAGCAATTTCGGTGCGGTGATCCCGCTTCTGGCTGACAGCTTCCGGGTGCTGTGCGTCAGCTACGATGGCTTTGATGAGACTGAACAGACCGAATTTCCCACCATGCTGGAGGAGACCGAAAAGATCGAGGCCTACCTCAAGACCCACTGCGGCGGTCACATCCGAGCGGCCTACGGCTGCTCTCTGGGCGGCTCGTTTGTGGGGCTGCTGGCGGCGCGGCAGGACATCCACATGGACTACGGCATTCTGGGCAGCTCCGATCTGGATCAGGCATCGCCGCTGGCGGCAAGATTGCAGACTGATTTTCTGCTGCCATTGATCTACCCTGTGGTGCGGGACGGAAAGTTCAAGGCAAAATTTCTCCAAAAGCGTCTGGATAAGCGTGCCAGAGAGTCGGGGGATTATGTCAAAGCCTTTCTGAAAATGTTCGGTGAGGCCCGCCCTTATGTGACCATGCAGAGCTGTAAAAATCAGTTCTACTCCGATCTTATCACTCCGCTGCCGGATAAGATCCATGTGCCCGGTACCGAGATCCATATTTTTTACGCCCTGAAAATGGGCGCAAAATATCGTGCCCGGTATCAGCAGCATTTTGCACATCCTGTTCTCCATGAGCAGAACTTGCAGCACGAGGAACTGCTGGCCTGTCACCCGGAGCAGTGGGCGCATCTGGTAAAAAGTATTGCATTGTGAACGGTAAACAGAAAGAGGGTGGCGTTATGTCCTTTTTTGAAAACACCCGAAAGCCCGTAGGCCTTGGCGGGAAGATCATGGTTGCTATGATGAACTTTGGACACAGCGCAATGGCAGAATGGGGGCTGCGCTTTTTACAGCCTGCCCCGGATGCCATGGTGCTGGACTGCGGCTGCGGCGGTGGAGCGAACATTAAAACGCTGTTGAAACTGTGCCCCAACGGCAAGGTGCAGGGCATCGACTACTCAGCCGTCAGCGTGGAAAAAGCGCGAAAAGTCAATGCCAGAGCCATTGCGGCAGGACGGTGTACCGTACAACAGGCAAGTGTGGCAGAGCTGCCGTTTGAAGCGGAGCAGTTTGATGTGGTGACCGCCTTTGAAACGGTCTATTTCTGGCCGGAGCTTGCGCAGAATTTCAGAGAGGTCTATCGGGTGCTGAAGCCCGGCGGAATCTTTTTCATCTGTAACGAAGCGAACGGCGATACGGACAAGGACAAGAAGTGGACGGAGATCATCGGCGGCATGACCATCTATACGGATACCGCACTGAAAGAGTATCTGGAAAAAGCAGGATTTTGTCAGATCCAAAGCCACAAAAATAAAAAGGGCTGGCTTTGCGTTACGGCGCAAAAGCGGTGAAGTAGTGCAACCGTAACATTTGGAACAGTGAAGAGCATGGCATGGTTTGCCTGACGGAAAGCAGAATAAGGAGAACAGGGAGGAACCTATGAAATACAAAATCGAGAAAAACACCGTGCAGGAGACGCTGATTCTCCCACTGTATTCCCGGAAGCTATGCACCGAACTGTACCCGAACCTTTACCGGGACGAAACAGCGGTGCATCTGATTGACCAGATCGACTACGATTTTTCAGAGGCAGAGAAAAGCTCCCGCAGCCTGATGCAGCGTTTCGGTGCGCTGGAGGTCGCCATGCGGCAGAATGATCTTGCGTGGGAGGTACGGGCATACCTGAAAACGCACCCCTGTGCGGCAGTGGTCAATTTGGGCTGTGGGCTGGATAACACCGGCAGAGCCTGCGACAACGGCAGCTGTAAAATCTACAATCTGGACTTCCCGGATGTTATCGCCTTGCGGCAGCAGCTGCTGCCCGCCGGAGAGCGAGAGCAAAACATCCCCTGCGACCTGAAAGACCCCGCATGGTTTGACAAGATCGATGCCACCGGCGGGGCGGTGTTCTTTGCCTCCGGGGTGTTCTATTACTTTCTGACAGAGCAGGTTCGGGAACTGGTGCAGGGGATGGCGGACGCTTTCCCCGGCGGAGTGCTGGTCTTTGATGCCGCCAACCGCACGGCGGTGAAGATGATCGCCAAAACGTGGCTCAGGACGGCAAAAATCAAGGATGTAGGGGCATATTTCGCCGTTTCGGATGCCCCCAAGGAGATTGGCGAGTGGGACAGCCGCCTACGGGTGTCCAGCCGAGGCTATATGCTGGGTTACAGTGACCTGAAAGATCCTTCTGTCAGCAGCTTTTTCCGGTTTCTCGCCAAGGTCGGGGACAACGGGATGAAAATGCAGATCGTAAAGATCGGATTTGGAGGCAAACTATGAAAATTCTGGTATATGGTGCAGGCGTTCTGGGGTGCAATCTGGCAAGAAATCTGCTGCGCGCCGGAAAGGATGTCACTCTGCTTGCACGGGGAAACTGGGCTGCGGAGATCAAGCAGAACGGCCTGCGGATCAAGGACAAATTTTCGCTCCGCACCTCGGTCAGCCGCATTCCGGTGGTGACGGAGCTTGCACCGGATGCAATGTACGATGTGATCTTTGTGGTCCTGCGCTATACACAGCTGGATTCTGTTCTGGACACGCTGCGGGCGAATCGGACGAAGAACATCGTTTTTGTGGGGAACAATGTGCAGGCGAGGGCGCTGGCGGCGGCACTGCCGGAAAAGAACGTCCTGTTTGCCTTTGCGCTTTCTGCCGGGCATCGGGAGGCTGACCGGGTGGTCTCCATCGACCTGAAAAAGATCACCATCGGACAGCTGCCGGATGCAACCTCCAATAAACAGTTGATCGGGCGCATCTTCTATGGCACGAAATATAAGGTTGTTTACGAGCCGAACATGGAGGACTATCTGCTCTGCCATGCCGCGTTTGTGATGCCTGCGGCCTTCGCCTGCTATAAGACAGACGGCGACCTGAAAAAGCTCAGGGGAGATACCGCGTACCTGAACCGTGTGCTGGATGCCAACATCGAGGGATACCGCGCCATCCGAGATGCCGGGCACGCCATTCTGCCCAAGGAGGATGCAGACTTTGAAGGGGAGAAATACCGCAAGACCTGCCTGCGCTTTTTCAAGCTGATGTGCGCCACCTCGCTGGGCAAGCTCTGCGCCTCCGACCATGCCATGAACGCCATCGACGAAATGAGTGCGCTGAACCGGGATCTTAAGAAATTTTTCGATGAACATGGCGCAGTTTACCCGGTATGGCAGGCACTGGAAGCGGAAGCCGGGAGGTATCTGCAATGAAGTATGTCGGGATGCCCTTTGGGATGTGGGTGCTGTTTGCCGGCTCCTTTCAAAAGCAACTGACCACTGTGCTGGGCTATGATGCAGCCACCGCAAGAGCCATCACGAAAAAGGCAAAGCCGCAATACCGGCAAATCATTGCTGGTTTGCCGGAGTTTGAAAAGGCCGACCGTTTCAAAATGAATCTTATCAACTGCGCCATGCTCGGCGCGTTCATTCTCTCCATGCCGCAATGCCCAAAGGTGGACAGGCTGACGGATTACTACGCAAGATCCATGATGACAAAGCCCATGCAGTGGTTCTGCCGCAAAAGCGGAAAAGGCAAGTTCACCCCAAAGGATATTGCCGCTATGAAAGCCACTGCCGCCCTGAAAGCCGCCGACCGCAACCCCTACTCGTGGAACATGGAATTTTACGAATACCCGGATGGCAGCGGCTACGAGGGACGCTTTACAAGGTGTGGCATCTGTGTGCTGATGAAGGAGCTGGGACTGTACGACCTGACCCCCGCTTTGTGCCATCTGGACTACACCATGAGCGAAGCGGGCGGTGTGACAAATTTTGTGCGGCAGTATACCCTTGCCTCCGGCGGACCCTACTGCGACTGCGGGTACAAAAAGAAGGGGTGACGGACGATGAAGGCAAAGGAAAACTATCTTTCCCGTGACTTTCGGGAGACTGCGGCGCAACGCTTTCCTGCGCAGGCAAAGCAGCTGAACGCCGCTTTTGATATGCGCCTGAGTGCGCTGCTGGCTGAAAATGCGGGTGCAAGCAAGGAAAAGCAATACCACCTCAAGCGGCAGATCTTGCCGGGCATTGCGGCCTACGAGACCTTGCAGCGGGTCATGCCGAAAGAGGAGGCACTGCAAACCGTTCACGGCTATGTGGAGCGCTTGGCGAGAACAAGCCACAAACAGCTTGCCGCCATGCTGCACATACCGGGGCTTTACCGCCTTGTTCCCGGCGTTTTCGTCAAATCCACCCGGAGCGTTTTCGGCCCGGCGGCGGGCTTTGCCCCAAAAGAACTGCAGACCGGTAACGGCGTCTGGCGTGTGGATATGATGAAGTGTCCCTATCACGACACCTGCACAGAATACGGCTGCCCAGAGCTGTGTCGCAGCTTTTGCGACAGCGATGACATCAGCTATACCGGGCTGCATCCGAAGCTGATCTGGGAGAGAACCATGACGCTGGGACGCGGAAATGACCGCTGCGATTTTTGCATGAAGGTCAGATAATAGCGGGGAGGCAGTTTGGTATGAAAAGCGTTCGTCAGGAGCGGAGATGGTCGGCAAACGGAATGGGAGCGTAGATATATATGAAAATCATGATCGCCGCTGTATTTTATTTTCTGTATTGGGGCGTATGCTTTCTCGGAACAGGCACGGACAGGAAAAATCTCATCGGATTGCGTTCCTATCCCGATGAGGTTCAGACCCGTGTGCAAAGCGACCCTCAGCTTGGGCAAGCAGTTCCGAAGGCAAAATCCACCGCTGCCATTTTGCTCAGTAATCTTCTTTTGCTTACAGTGGTGTTTTCCGTTTTGGGGCTTGCGTTGAAAAGTGTGCTGGGCCTAAACAATTACCTGTCAGCATTTTGGTACTTCCTTGCATTCGGCGAGGGATTGGGCCTGTTCGATCTCCTTGTGATCGATCTGCTCTGGTGGCGCAGTACAAAACGCATCCGTTTCTCGTTTTTGCCGGAGAAGAAATACTATCAGGATCCGAAAAAGCATATCGAATCGTTTTGGCGCGGTATCCCGTTGTTTGCCGCAGCTGCCGCACTGGCAGCCTTGATCGTTACCGTGCTTTGAAACAATACATGGGAGATGCTCCTCGCTGTATGGCCTCATCAAATACCCCGACGCGGGAATGCAATGATCTGCCATATTTGCGGACGTGAAGGAGAGAAGGTAAAGTCGAAATGAAAATCACGGTTCTTGTAACGCTCATGGTATTTCTGGCATACTTTCTTGTTTTATACGGCGGGGTGGGTTTCATTCAGGACAAGCGTTTTTTCTCATCCGCACCAAAGGAAAATCTGGACGCAATCCCCGATACAAAGGAACGATTTCCCGGCGCACATAGTATCGGCTGGGTGATTGAGATCATTGCCATCCTGCTTTTTCTCGCTGCGGCGGCACTAAGCGTATGGGACGGCGTCAGAAACGGCTTCGGCTTCCTGGACTTCTTTGTGCGGTTTCTCGCCGTGCTCTACGCCATGGAGATCTACGACATCATTTTCTTTGACTGGGTGCTGCTGTGTCACTCCAATTTCTTTCCGCATTTCTATCCGGAGCTGAAGGGCGTGGTCGGTCCGCATATGTTCGGCTATAACAAGCGAACACATATCCGGCACTTTGTGATCTACATTCCCGCCTCCGCTGTGGCAGCGTGGCTTTGCGCACTGCTTTGAGGACGTGTGACAGAAGCAATAGTTTTGGGAGGCAGAGATTTTCTATGCGTGTGATAAAAAAAGTCCTGCATGAAAAAAGAAAAACAACAGAAGCCCATATCCAGCAGCTTCAGCATAAGGGAAAACAAGGAATCCGCTACACCGCGATGATGCCAGATGCCCGATTCGCACGCAGACTGAGAGGAGAAAAACAATGATCGTACTGCAACTGCTGCTTTATTGTCTGCTGTTTACCGCAATGGTAAAAATCGCTGTGATCGGCGGTGCTGTCAATGGACTGTACTTTTATCCCAAGGAGGTGCAGGATCGCGCCATCGAACTGGGACTGATCGACCGCAATACGATGAACCGAAAACGAAAATGCTTTATGATACCGTTCTTTATCGTGATGCTTGCTGCTCTTGTGCTGATCATCGGTTTGTGGAACGGGGCTTCCTCCTTTGGTGAGGCCTATTGGCAGGCGCTGCTGTTTCTTGAGGTCATGAATATCTATGACGGCGTTGTAATCGACAAGCTATGGGTCGGGCACAGCCAGTTTTGGGTGCTGCCAGGGCTTGAAGATGCGCCGTTCGTGCAGACCTGGAGGCAGGTGCTGAAAAAGCGAAGCATACTGGCGCTGATCTGGGTTGCGGGAGCGGCAATTGTCGGCGGTATTGTCCATTTGATTTTCTAAGAAGTTGGAAATTGCCCAAATGAAAAGCAGAATCATGAACTGCAATCGGAGGCAAAAAAGATGAAGACGGAGAAACCGAAAAAGCTGATTCGCTGGTGCATTCTTGGCGCAGTCGGATGCGGATTTATGGCTGCCGGGGACTGGCTGCTGGGCTGCATTCCGCTTCGGGAAACGGACACCGGTCTTTTCAACAGAGCCTATTATCTGTCCGGCTCCTACGGGCTGTGGAAGCCTGTGCTTACCGTTGGGCTGGGAGCGGTCGGCGGCTTTCTCTATTACTTCGTAGTAAAAGCGCTGAATGCGGACATTGATACAAAGTACAGAAAAACAAAGATCATTCAGTATCTGTGCGGAATTTTCACCGTTGCGGTGGCGCTGACTATCCACACCTGGGTGGCTACCATGGCGTGGTTCACCACCTATCTGGGCCCGCGCATCGGAGAAGAAGCTGCCATCGCGGCGGTCACCGCCTATCAAGACGGCATGCTCCTCGCCATTGCGCCGATGTACGTTCCGATGATACTGGCTTTCGGCATCCATTTCGTGATGCTGCTTGCGGGCAAGACACGGTATTCCCGGTGGATGCTGGCTTTTCACCCGGTCACATGGAATCTTCTGCTGGTTACTGTTCCTGATATTGCACAGGCCATGCAGGTGCCGGTGGCCACATGGATGTCCGTAATGAGCCAGAGCAGTACCAATACCGCCATCGTGATCTGGTGCATCGCGGCTGCGGTTTATGAGAGAAGTCACACTCAATAAAAAAGAAGTCTTGAATATGAAGCCTGACTACAAAAACTGGATTCCCAAGGGAATGCTGGTTTTGCTCATCGCGGGAACGGTGCTGTCCCTTGCGCTGCTGCTGGTTTTCGGCATATTCGGCATCGGTGTGGGCGGAAAGCTGCGCGTCGTGCTGGGCGTGGTGTTCGGCATTGCCTTTGTCGTTTGTGCAAAGTGCACCCAGTGGTGCGTGTATGCCTATCGGAGCTTTTCCTATGACGGCGAGCGCAAGCTCTCAAAGCAGATCATCGAAGGAACCGCGCATTATGTCACTCTGCCGGAGGGCGGCATTGGGCTGGATGTGGGCTGCGGCAGCGGTGCGCTGACCATTGCCTGCGCAAAGCGCAATCCCCAGGGAAAAATGATCGGCATCGACCGCTGGGGCAAGGAATACGCCTCTTTCAGCCTGCCGCTGTGCGAAAAAAACGCCGCTGCGGAGGGCGTGAAGAACGCTTTGTTCCGGCGCGGGAACGCTGTGAAGCTGGATTTTCCGGATGAGAGTTTTGATGCGGTGACAAGCAACTATGTCTATCACAACATCACCGGAGAGGATAAGCAGGCACTTTTGCTGGAAACACTGCGGGTGCTGAAAAAAGGCGGAACGTTTGCCATCCACGACCTGATGTCTGAGCGGCGATACGGGGATATGCAAGCGTTTGTCCAAAAGCTCAGGGAGATGGGCTATGAGCGCGTGGAACTGATCGATACGACCACGGGCAAATTTATGACACCCAAGGAAGCCAAACGGCTGATGCTGCACGGCTCGACCCTGTTGGTGGGACGGAAGTAATCAGCGCGGCATAGGCGAAAGCTGACCGTTCCCTTGTGGAAATTATGTAGGCAAGACTGCTAAGTGGTATATGGATGCAATGATGGCCTGTCCCCTCGGCGGCTGGGCTGCGTTTTTCGGGTCTGCAAATAAATCACGGGAGGAAAAGCGATATGAAATATAACGGTTTTTATTTCTGGATGTTCAAAAGCCCGATGAAAAAGATTCTGGCAGAGAAATACGGCAGGGAATATGCCGCTGACATCATGAAAAAGAGCAAAAAGGTCTATCGTGAGCTTATCGAGAAAGCGGATGACATCGGCAACGATAACCCAATGGCGTACAATGAGCTGTTTGCCCTTGCCTTTGTCGCGCCCTATGTGGCAAGTGAGAAAAAAATTCCGCCGGAAACCGTGCAGGAAATGATGCGCCGCTCACTCTATCATATCAAGTGGTACTTTGCAAAGACCGACTTGAATACCGACAAGGGGAAAGCGGAGAACAAAAAGAGCGTTGTCAAATACGCCAAGTGGTATACGCCCGAAAAGGAGGCGAAATACCCGACCTCATTCAAGGTGGATTTCATCGGGCAGCCGTACGAGGGTGCCTGTTACTACCGCATTACCCGCTGTCCAATCTGTTCCTATGCGCGAAATCTCGGTGTTTCCGAACTGATGCCGTTGTTCTGTGAACTTGATGAAGTGATGATCACGCTTCAGCACGGTGTCCTGCACAGGAAACAGACGCTGGCGAATGGCGGAGAGTATTGTGACTACTTTATTACAGGCGACAAAGAACGACCTTGAATTTTATTTCTGCTTCATCGGTGATGCCTGGATCGGGAAGCCGGGAGCTTTTTGGCGATTCCCTTGCCTATGGCTGTACCAATCCGTGCGGTTTCGATTACACCGGACACCAGCCGAGGAGGTTCTGGCAGCAAAGCTGGCAAACTGTGAGGAATTTGCCGAGAAGCTTCCGGACAAGTGGAACACCAACATCGGCGAGAACGGCTGCGCTCTTTCCGGCGGTGAGCGGCAGCGCATTTCCATTGCCCGCGCCTTCCTGAAGGATGCGCCCATCATCCTGCTGGACGAGGCCACCGCCAGTTTGGATGTGGAAAACGAAACTGCCATTCAGGGGGCACTATCCCGGCTCATTAAAAACAAAACAGTCCTCATCATCGCCCACCGGATGCGCACCGTAGCCGGTGCGGATCAGGTGGTGGTGCTGTCGGGCGGCATCGTGGCAGAGCAGGGCAGCCCGGCAGAGCTGTACGCCCGGAAGGGACTGTATGCCCACATGGTGGATCTGCAGTCGGCAAGCCAGAACTGGACGATCTGAGAATGATGGCGGCTTTTATTTGGGAAAAAGTCTTGCATTCAGTTAAAAACTGTGGTATATACATTATACGAAACACTGTTTTGAAAGAACGCTCCACCGTTCAATGATGTATAAATGGGAGGTGCCTGCCATGACCGCCGTGATCTATGCCCGCTATTCTACTGATAGTCAGCGCGAAGAATCCATTGAAGGTCAGATCCGGGAATGCACCGCCTATGCGGAAAAGAACGGCTTCACGGTGGTGACGCATTACATTGACCGTGCCATCTCCGCTAAGACCGATAACCGCCCGCAGTTCCAGCAGATGATCAAGGACAGTGAGCGTGGCATCTTTGACATCATCATTGTCTGGAAGCTCGACCGCTTTGCCCGGAACCGCTACGACAGTGCCCGGTACAAGACTCAGCTGAAGCGAAACGGCGTGAAACTGGTATCGGCAACGGAAGTCATTTCGGCTGGCCCGGAGGGCATTATTCTGGAATCGGTGCTGGAAGGCTACGCCGAATACTACTCGGCTGACCTGTCTGAAAAGGTCGTGCGCGGCATGACCGAGAACGCTTTCAAGGGCATTTATAATGGTGGCACGATTCCGTTCGGCTACATGATCGATGAGACCCGGCATTACCAGCCCGACCCGCTGCTGGCTCCGTATGTAGAGCAGACGTTCCAGAAGTATGCAGACGGTGCGACCATGACGGACCTGCGGGATTGGTTAAAGGCACACAACATCAAAAATTCTATGGGCGGGGAGATGTCCTATAACACCATTCAGCGGATGCTGAGTAATCGCCGGTACATCGGCGAATTGCGTTTGCGGGATGTGGTACAGCCCAATGCAATCCCGGCACTAGTGTCAGAGGACTTGTTCAACAAGGTGCAGGAAAAGCTGGCGAAAAATAAAAAGGCCCCTGCCCGTCATAAGGCAGAGGAAAGCTATCTGCTCACCACCAAGCTGTACTGCGGTAAGTGCGGAGCGCTGATGTTCGGAGAAAGCGGTGTCAGCCACACCGGGAAAATGTATACCTATTACAAGTGTGCTGCAGCCAAGAAGAAAAAGACCTGCGATAAAAAGGCTGTGCGGAAACAGTGGCTGGAAGATCTGGTGGTCAACGAAACCATGAAGCTGGTGGAAGATGACGCTTCCATGAATGCCATCATCGCCAAAGTGATGGAACTGCAAAACCAGGAAAGCACGGATTTGCCCATCTACGAAAAGCAGTTGAAGGAAACGGAAGTCGGCATCACCAATATGCTGAATGCCATCCAGATGGGCATTCTGACCAGCTCTACCAAGGAACGGCTGGAAGCTCTGGAAGATCAGCGAAAAGAACTGCAAGCCCGCATTGCAGAGGAACGGCTGGCTAAGCCAAAGATGAAAGAGGAGTTCGTCCGGTTTTGGCTGCTTCGCTTCCGCAAGCTGGATATGACCCAGCCGGAGCAGCGGCAGGCACTGGTGGATACCTTCATCAATGCCATCTATCTCTACGATGATAAGGTGCTTATTACCTTTAACTATAAGGAAGGTACAGAAACGGTCGCTTTCGGGGAAGCCGTGAAAGCGGAGAAAAGTTCGGATATGAGTGCGCGAGGTGCACTAGATTTTGAACGTCAAATCGTAAGATTTGACGTTCTTTTTTGTTATGTAACCCCGAAAAATCGGGGTCTGCACGGTCGATGCACGGTTGGCGTTTTCATAGGAATCCTCTGCATGGGCTGAAATTACTTTGAAATGCGTGGTGAATTTTGCATCAAGTCGACAGAGCCAGACGGAGCTGCGCCTTTACTTCGGGGTCTGCGTTCTTCAGCAGTTCCAGCAGAGCAGTCATAGAGATGGTCGGTTCGCCTGCGACGGGTACAGCCTGCGGGCTGGGGCTTTCGGACTTAGCATAGAAGCCTTCCTCGAACTTCCTGCCCAGCTCTACACGGGAGGACTGCTGGATATGGGCGTAGGTGTTCACCAGCATATCTGCCGTAGCGTGTCCTGTGGTACCCTGAACGGCCTTCACATCGCCGCCGGAAATCATCAGCTGATAGGTGGCACTGGAGTGTCGCAAACCGTGGAACACGATATGCGGGAACTCCGGGTGTGCATCCTGCCATTTCAGGAACTTCTTACGGATGAGCACCGGCTCTACCGCCAGACCGTTGGGCAGACGGAAAAGCATTCCGCTGTCATGGTAGCGTGCAGGGTCTTTCATTTCGTCTGCCGCCAGCTGATTCAGCCACTTCTTCAATTCCTCTTTCAGTGCGGAGGTCATGAAGATGGTGCGGCAGGAGGATGCGGTTTTTGTGCTCTTCAAAATGAGGGAAGTGGTGCTGCGTTCCAGCTTGTCCGGGAATACCTTGATGATGCAGCCATCGTCCACCTGATTCAGGGCTTCTTTCCGCACCCGCTGCATGGACTTGTTGATACGGAACGTTCCGATACCATCTGCTGCGTCAAGGTCAAGATCTTCCGGGGTCAGACCTACGATCTCTCCCTCTCGCAGTGCGCCCACCAGTGTAAGATAGACTGCCAAATTAGCAAGGTGGCAAATGACCTTTTTCGTAGCATGAATCTGGCACAGTCCGGTCTGAACCTTGACACGGACGATTTGAAACAGGCAGGCAATCTGGGCTTGTGGAAAGCTGTGCCGAAGTTCGATGCGGCGCGCGACATGAAGTTCCTGACCTACGCGGCTCCGGCCATCCGCAACGCTATGATGGATATGGTTCGGGATGCCTTTACCGCTTTTGAACAGCGGATGGTAACGGAGGACAAGGATGGTATCTGTTACCAGTGTGTTTCGCTGGACGATGTTCTGCCGGGAGAAGAGCAGCTGCGGCGCATCGAAGCCACAGCCGACCCCTACGCCATGCAGCCGCAGAGCATTATGGAGGAGCAGAAATCGCGCCGGGAACTGTACGATGGTCTGAAACGGCTGACCCAGCGGGAGCAGACTTATCTGCTGTACCGCTAAAATGGCTCTTTGTAACGGCATCAAAACAAGATCCGAACCTTTTTTCGGTAGGAGAAGGGTTCGGATTTTTCGCTTTGCCGTTCAAGAACTAGGGTGCATATCAGAAATCTCGTGCTTTCTAATGGGCCATAAAGGATTCGCCCCTGCCGGAGCGGTTATAGGCTGCTAGCAATTTCAAAAGTCCGTTTTTCGCTAATCTACCTGCAGATTGCGTTAGCGGGAAAGAGCAAAGAAGGGGTATACTAGTGTCAGGAAACGCAGAAGCGAGCGTCGATGAGGAAATGGGCCGCTCCTGCAAAATGTCTTATTTTCCACGCTCGGAAGGGGGTGGGAAGATACATGAGAAGGAGAACAATCATGAAGAAATGGATCTCTCGCCGGAATTTTCTGAAGGCAACGGGTATCTCTGCTGTGGCAGCGGGTCTGACTGCCTGCGGTGGTTCGTCCAGCTCCACCAGCAGTTCGACGGCATCCGGTTCGGCAGCTGCCAGCGGCGAAATGCCCAAGGTCGTTATGTACTACCCTCTGTCCTCAGTCCAACCCGATCAGGAAAAGGTGTCTAAAGCCATTCACGATTATGTAGCCGATAAAAAGGGCATTGACTTACAGTTGGAGGTAGTACCCAATAGTTCCTATGACAATCAGCTGAACCTTGTGATGGCTGGCAGTGAGCAGATTGATTTGGCTCTGATCTGGGGCCGCAACGTTTCCAGTTTTGTGGCCAAGGGTGCACTGCTTCCGTTGGATGACCTGCTGGATGAATACGGTACGGATATTCAGGAATGTCTGGGAGATTATCTGCAGGCCGGTAAGGTGTCCGGTGTGACTTATCAGGTGCCGGTCAATCGCTCACTGTTCTATCAGGGCGGTATTGTGGTGCGTACTGATATTCTGGAAAAGTACGGAATCGATCCTGCTACGATCAAATCTACCGATGATTTAGATGGGATGTTCGAGACCATTCATGCGGGCGAGCCGGATATGGCCATGATGCGTCTGGAGAGCACCGGAACCTTCGTTTATGCGGATTTTGATTCGCTGGGTGACAACTTTGGCGTTCTGATGAATTACGGCCAGGATAACGAGATCCGTGATCTGTTTGCCAGCGACGAATTCCGCATCGAGTGTGAAAAACATCGCGAGTGGTTCAAGAAGGGCTGGATTGCATCTGACATCTTGACAACATCTGACACTGCTGCAGAGCAGATCAAGGCTGGAAAGCTTCTGGGCTTCTACGGTACTGTTGGTCCTGGCACTGCACAGGACAAGACCAATCAGTGTGGCCGTGACATGACTGTGATCCCACTGAACACGGTATTCTCCTACACCACTAAGGTTAACACTTTTGGCTGGGGTCTGCTGAACAACAGCAAGAATCCTGAGGCTGCCATGCAGGTGCTGGATATGATGTACTCGGATCCCACCTTCCTGAATATGCTGGACTGGGGTCTGGAAGGTGTCCACTATAAGCTGAAGGAGGGCTCTGACCGTATCATCACCTTTGCTGATGGAGTGGACGCTTCTACCAGTGGCTATTTCCACAACTGGAGCTTCGCTTTCGGTGACCAGTTGAGCGCTTACTTCTGGGACGGCACAGAAGAGGACTTCCCGGAACAGGTGCGCGCCATGAATGAGAGCGCCATGCTGAGTAAGGCAATGGGCTTCGCTTACGATGTGACACCGGTAAAGACCGAGTATACGGCAGTAACGAATGTCTGCGATCAGTATCTGAATGCACTTGCTTATGGTTGTATCGACATCGACGACAATCTGCCCAAGTTCCTCAAGGAGCTGGAGAGCGCCGGTTTGCAGAAGATTATCGATGAAAAGGCTGCCCAGTTCGCTGACTGGAAGAAAGAAAATGGCGTTTCCTAACCGCGAAATACAGGGAACCAGCACGTGAAACACGATCCCCTGCCCTGATCCGGCAGGGGATTTTTGAGAACAGGTGGTATTTATGGAAAAGACCGTTACCGTCCCGAAGAAAAAAGTGAAGATCAAGCAGTTTCTCCCGCTGTATCTGATGGCGCTGCCCGGATTGCTGTATCTGCTCATCAACAATTATCTCCCTATGGCTGGCTTGAGCATTGCGTTCCGCAATGTCAACTATACCAAGGGAATCTGGAAAAGTGATTGGTGCGGTTTGGCAAACTTCAAGTATCTGTTTGCCACCAAGGATGCTTGGGTTATCACCCGTAATACCATCGGTTATAATCTACTCTTTATCGTGCTGCAAACTGTAATGGCCATTGCTATTGCATTGTTCTTGAATGAGGTAAAGTCCAAATTCTGGAACCGTTTTTTTCAGACCTCGGTGCTTTTGCCTTACCTGTTTTCCTACGTCATCGCCAGCTACCTTGTATATGCATTCCTGAGCCCCACTACGGGTATGTTCAATCATATTCTCACAGTAATGGGAAAAGACCCGGTTTCCTGGTATATGGAAAGCAAATTCTGGCCTTTTATCCTGACCTTTGTGGAATTATGGAAGCGCTCGGGCTACACCGCCATCGTCTACTATGCCACTATGGTGGGTATCGATTCTTCTCTCTATGAAGCAGCCGAGCTGGACGGTGCCGGGAAACTAAAGCAAATATTCTCAATCACCATCCCTCTGATTTCTCCTACCATCGTTATGATGTCACTGCTGAGCGTGGGACGTATCTTCCATTCGGACTTTGGTCTGTTCTATCAGATTCCGATGCAGTCTGGTATTTTGAGCAGCGTTACATCCACCATTGATACATATGTCTACAACGGCCTGATGAAACTGGGCGACGTGGGCATGTCTTCGGCTGCAAGCTTCTATCAGTCTATTGTTGGTTTTATTTTGGTGATGTTCTCCAACTGGCTGGTGAAAAAGAGAAATATGGAAGGGAGCCTGTTCTGAGTATGGATACTACAACAAAAAAGAAAAAACATGTTTCCGGGGTGACGGTCGTCTCCTACGTTGTGCTGGCGCTGTTGTCACTTTCGGCCATTCTGCCCTTTGTGCTGATGTTCACTTCGTCCATTTCCAGCGAGGAATCTATTACCCGGAACGGCTATTCTTTCATTCCTTCGGAGTTCAGCCTGGCCGCTTATGAATATCTGTGGGGAAACCGTGCCATCATCGGACGCGCCTATCTGACTACCATTATCATCGCAGTAATGGGAACGGCCATCAGCTTGGCAATTACCTTGATGCTGGCCTATACCCTCTCCCGCGAGAATCTGCCGGGCCGGAAGGTGTTGAACTTCCTGGTGTTGTTCACCATGCTATTCAACGGCGGCCTAGTGGCTACCTATCTGGTCTACACCGAGGTGTTCCACATCAAGAATACCTATTGGGCCCTCCTGATTCCCGGCCTGTTGATGAATGCCTTCAACGTCATGCTGGCACGGAACTTCTTCAGCAACAGCATCCCCAAACCACTGATCGAGGCGGCCCTCATTGATGGTGCTACGGAGTTTCAAGTTTTTCGGCGGATCGTAATTCCAATCTCACTGCCCATCATCGCAACGCTGGGCATGTTCATCTTCATGGCATACTGGAACGACTGGAACAATGGTCTGTACTATCTGACTGATACGCGGTATTATAATATTCAGAATGTCCTGAACGATATGCTTGCAAACATCCAGTTCCTGAAAAACAACAGTGAAGCGGCTGGTGAGATGATGGCTGCGGTCAGCAATCTGCCCACATCGGGTGTCCGTATGGCCATTGCATCGGCAGTTGCCATCCCGGTTTTGGCGGTGTTCCCCTGCTTTGAACGCTATTTTGTCAAAGGAATTGTGATCGGCGGCGTGAAAGAATAATCAATGTGGTACCGCGAAGGTCTGGCAAACAAGATTGCCGGGCCTTTGTGGTGCTTTCAGAGGAAGTTGTGCCTATGAAACGACCATCCGTCCATCAAAAGCTTTTCTGGTTCTACAGTATCCCGGTTCTGGTTCTGATGTTCCTGATGCTCATCTGCTGCGGGCTGAGTATATACAATCTGAACCGCCAGGTGACCCAGCTGGATCAGGCGGCGCTGCAGAACTATGCGGATCAGTTGGAAACAAATCTGAACGCCATCGAAATGAATGTGCAGACCTTTACGACAGTGGATAACGATACCATTTATATGCAGTATCTGACATCCGAGGCAGAGCGTGTGTTTGCCACAACAAGGGTCTTTCGGCGGATGGCAGTGGACGTGATCGAGTATCCTAGCATGAGTGCAGAATTTCTGTGTCCTCTTGCACATGGGGCAGTCCTAATGGTTCGCGGAGAGGGCCAAAGTCTTATGGAACGTCAACAGGTGAATCATGCTATTGAGACAATCTGCCAAGATCTGGACGACTACCCCACCGGCACATGGCAGTATTACACAGATGAGGCCGCTCAGTATCTTCTGTACAGCTATCAGATGAACGATGCCTACTTCGGCTTTTTGCTGGATCCAGTGAAACTGATGACGGTTCCTTTTGCAGAGGATCGCAGCCAGTATGCGGAGACCAGCCTCTACCTGAACAACAAACGGATTGCAGGAGTGGAGGCCGGTCCGGAAAACTGCTTTTCGGCTAAAATCGGGCGCACCGGCTTTGAACTCCGGGTCAGGCTGGTGCGCACCGGTCTTACAAATGGCATCGTCTGGCTCAGCTTGTTGATGATGGTGATTCCGCTCTTGCTGCTGGCTGCACTCTTTCTGCTGTACCGTTTTGCCCGATTGCAAATTGTGGAACCCATTGATCGGATTTCACAGATCATGCACCAAGCCGGACAGGGAGATTTGAGCGTCCGGGTGGATACAAGCGGAATGCTGCAAGAGTTTTCCACCATTGGTGCGACCTTCAACCTCACGCTGGAGGAGATCTCTGAGCTGCAGGAGCGTCAGACACAGATCTTACGGGAAAAGCAGATGAGCCAGCTGCGAAATCTACAGATGCAGATCAACCCGCATTTTCTGGGCAACTGCTTTAATGCGGTTTACAATGCCTCCCTTACCGGCGATTTTGAGCAGGTGTTGGCTCTGACCACTTACCTGAACCGATATTTCCGGTTTATGGCACAGGTAGAAAATGATTTTGTTCTGCTGGAAGAGGAGCTTCGCTTCACAGATGACTTTCTCTCCATCCAGAAACTCCGATTCGGCGATGCCTTTTCCTACACTATCTCCGTCCCGGCCTTTCTGCGGCAGGCACGCATCCCTCCTTCGGTCATCAAGTCTTTTGCAGAGAATGCGGTGAAATATGCGCGCAATATGAGCAGGGAAGCCAAAATCGACATCCGCGCCTCGATGCAGAACCGGGAGGGGGAAACCTACTTATGGCTGGAAGTGCTGGACAATGGCCCTGGCTTTTCGGATGAGGTGCTGCAGGTTCTGCAGCAAAAGGCACAACCGTTTTTTGATGGGCGGGTCCACATCGGAATCGCTAATGTCCGACAGCGGCTGGAACTGCTATATGCAGGCAAAGCGGAAGTTCACTTGGAAAATCGACCTGACGGCGGCACACATGTGAGCGTGATTCTGCCGCTGAACTACGGCACAGAACAGCCGGAAAAGGAGGAAACACTGTGACGACCGTTCTGATTGTAGATGATGAGGCGCTTGCAATCCAAGCCATCCGACGCTCGATCAACTGGAAAAATCTTGATGTGGACCGGGTGCTGGATGCCGCAAACGGCGTGGAAGCGCAGAAAATCCTTTGCCAGGAACCGGTACAGGTTCTGGTCTGTGATCTGGAAATGCCTCGGATGTCCGGCATTGAGCTGCTGGAATGGATGAAGACCTCCTGTCCCGATACCGAGGCTGTGATCCTGACCTGCCACGAATCCTTTCCCATGGCGCAGAAAGCGATGGAGCTGGGGTGTGTGGAGTATGTGCTCAAGCCAATTGCACCGGCAGAGCTTACAGCATCCATCCGACATGCGCTCAACCTTTGGAAGACGCAGGAAAGTATGCGCGGGACCCGCCGCGCCTATGAAAACGGGCGCAGTCTGCGCCGAGACCAGTATTTGCAGGATGTTTTGGAAAAAAACATCCTATCCACGGCGGAATCTCTTTTCAACTGTGCACAGAAGTATGATCTGGAGCTGGATGTCAGTGCGCCGCTGCAGGTGGTACGGGTATTGGTGCAGATGCCTGCTGCATTGCCGCAGAGCGAGCAGGAGCTGCTCGGATACGGCGTGTGCAATATTGCCAAGGAGCTTTGGGATAAAACCGGTACCGGCTGGACCTCTTTGCAGCGCCGAAGTGGACAGAGTTTTCTGCTCATCAGCGCTGGAATGGAACCTGCTGCGGCTGCGCATTTCGGGGAAGAATTGGGTCTGGCCTGCAAGACGATGCTGAAGCAGTCAGTAAAGGTCTCGCCTGCCGTGTCCAGCAGCATTCTGGGACTTTGTTCCACTGCGGATGCGCTGGAACAGTGGGAAACGAGCCTTCACAAGGAGTCGCAGAGCCCGGAGGAGGCCCGGATCCGACATTGGAAGACCCTGCTTTTGCAGGAAGATGCTCAGACTGTGCAGGCAGAGATTACCACCGAACTCAACCGGCTGTCCCTCAAGGCAGCACAGGAACGGATGCAGTGGATTGCACAGACCTTGATACAGGCGCTCCACTGCACGCTACAAGAGCGAGGCTGCCCGGAGGCAACAGAACTTGTGAAAGCGAAACCGGTGTTTGAATCGCTGCCGCAGTTTCTTTCGTGGGTGCAGGGCAACCTTGCTCGGACCGAAAGACTGCTGCAGCACTCGCCCGGCGAGGAACAGGTAATCCGCCGAATCAAGGAATACATCGAACTGAATATTCATCAAGAATTGACGCGAGAAAATATTGCTGCGGCCGTCTACCTGAATCCGGACTACACAGCCCGGCTATTCAAGCGCAAGACCGGCCAGAGTTTGAACGACTATATTCAGAATAAACGCATCAATTTAGCAAGACAGTTGTTGGCGGGCACCGATATGCCCGTGGGCGATCTGGCTGTCGCACTGGGATATTCCAGCTTTTCGCATTTCACCAAATTGTTCAAATCCATTGAAGGAGTCACACCCAGCGATTACCGTAAGCAACATGCCCGAATGCCGGGATGAAATGGCCCCGGAAGGCCCTACAGGAAGGAGAACTACTATGGATGTCTGGACGCACGCAGTCGGAAGAATGCCCTATCGGTTTGACCGATTTCCCCGAACAAAGGAACACTGTCTGAATGGAGTCTGGGATTTTGCGCTGATTCCCCGTGCTGATGCCGATACACAGACCCCGGAACAGCTTGGGGCGTTGCCAAAGCCCAAAGCAATCTCTGTGCCCGGATGCTGGCAGCTGCAGGGTTTTGATAAGCCCAAATACATCAACACACGCTATGCCTTCGGGGCAGATGCGAACAAGCTGGAGCCGCCTTTTATTCCGGAAGGACAGGGGATGGTTGGCATCTACCGGAAAGATTTGACTCTGGAAGTTCCTACCGTGCACCACCGGATGATCTTATCCATCGGCGGTTTTTCCTCTGCTGTAACTGTTTTTTTGAATGGGCAGGTTCTTTGCTATGCGGAAAACGGGCGCACTGCCTGTGAGGTAGACCTGACCGATGCTGTACGGCCTGGGCAGAACCTACTGCTGCTTCGGGTGGATGAGTTCAGCCCAGGTTCCTATCTCGAATGTCAGGATATGTGGAGGCTGTCTGGAATCTTTCGCAGCGTTAAATTGTATGAAATCCACGAGCTGCACCTTCTGGACAGCTATCTCTGGGCAGAGGTAACGCCGGAAAAGGTAGTTCTGCATACCGAAAGCAAAATTTTGAATTTGAGCCATCGCTGTGCTCCACGCATCCGGGTAGAGGTGGAGTTGCTGGATGCCGAGGCATGTCCAGTGGGCAGTTGCAATGGGAAGACTGGCAACGACAGTGATCGTTTTGAGGAGGTCAGCCTGGAAGCGGTATTTAAAGAGCGTGGTTTTGATCCGGCCTGGTTGGATGGTGCATTGCAGATTCCGGCGGGCATCACCGCAACAGCGTATGGGCATTTGGAACTGGAAACGCCGCACCTCTGGTCGGCGGAGACACCCTATTTGTATCAGGTGCGGCTGTCTACTTTTCTGGGAGAAGAAAAGCTGGAGGAAACCACCGTGCCCTTCGGCTTCCGCCATTATGAGATCGATGGAGAAGGCGTATTCCGAGTCAACGGTGCACCCGTCAAGCTGCGAGGCGTGAACCGACACGAGTTCGACCCTGTCACCGGCTATGCCATCACCGAAGAGAGCATGCGCCAAGATATTGAGTTGATGAAGCGATGCAATATCAATGCGGTTCGCTGTGCGCATTATCCCGATACTCCACGCTGGTATGAGCTCTGTGATGAATACGGCCTTTATATAATGGATGAGGCAAATCTGGAAAGTCATGGCATTTCTTACCGCAAGAATCTTTTGCCCGGCAACGATATGCGGTGGCTTCCCCGTGTGCTGGACCGACAGGCTGCCATGGTTCAAACCAATAAAAACCATGCATCCATCTTCTGCTGGTCCCTCGGCAATGAGATTGGTTATGGAGAGACTGTGGCACTGGCGGCATCCTACTGCCGCACTGCGGACCCCACCCGTCTGATCCACAAGCGCCAGATGAACAAGATTGCAGATATGGACAGCGAGACCTATCCTTCTCCTCACAACATGAGGGAACGGGCAGAAGCAAATCCCAATCGGGCCTTTCTGACCAATGAGTACCTTCACGCTATGGGAAACGCATGCGGAAGCATGGGGGATTACTGGAAAGAAATCTATGAACACCAGAATCTGATGGGCGGCTTTATCTGGGAGTGGTGCGACCACGGTCTGCGCCAGACGAACCCGGATGGAACGACCTGGTATGCCTATGGCGGCGATTTTGGCGAGGAATTCCATGACAGCAATTTCTGCATCGATGGACTGACAACACCCGATCGTCGATTTACGCCTAAGCTACAGGAAGTTCAGACGGTGTACCAGCCCATCGACCTTCGGGTGAAGGACCTCCGGAATGGAATCTTTGTTCTGGAAAACCGTTGTGAGCAGCTGAACCTGAGAGATTTTGCAGCTCAACTGCGCCTGCTGGAAAATGGTGTCTGTCGGGAAATCAGAGAGCTCTCTCTGCCGGATTGCCCTGCAGGACAGTCGGTGGTATGGAAGGCCGACCTGCAGGATATTTCTCCGGTTTCGGGAGAACAGCTTCTGGAGTTCTTGTTCATGGAGAAATCTCCGGCCCATGCGGGATGCGGCCTCAGCGGATGGAAGCAGTTCCTTTGGAAAAAGGGATGTCACCCGGCTCTTGTGACAGAAAAGGTCACAGCTCATTTCTCAAAACAGGGAACTCTTCTGGTGGGCGAGATGGGTGACTTGACTCTTCGGCTGGATACAGAAACCGGAGCACTTCAGGTCGACAACGTATCCGGTGTGCTACTGCACGATCTGTTCTTCACCCCTTTTCGTGCCCCCACAGACAACGATGCTCACAGCCCACTGGTACTGGGTAAACAGAACTGGTTTACAAAGCAGTATGATCATCCAAAACGTACTTGTTTGGAAGTCCGGCAGGGGAACGGGGTAGAAGAGCCGTCTTTGACCTACACCACCGCATACCAGACGGAGAAGGACAGTTTCTATGTTACCGTTGGTTTATGGCAGGCAGGACAAAATCGTATATTTATTGACTGCAACGTACAATCTCCGGCAGATATGCTGTCTCCGGGGCGAATCGGGATGACGGCAATTCTTCCCGTGCGGTTTACGGCTATGAAATGGTATGGGAAGGGACCGTTAGAAACCTATCCTGATCGCCAGTGCGGCGGGCGCATGGGAGTTTACAGCGAAGATGTGAGAAATCAGCCGTTTTATCTACGGCCTCAGGAATACGGACTTCATACGGAATCTCGTAGTATGCGATTAACAGACCCGGACCGTGCGGATTTTGTACGGTTTGAGGCCGCCTGTCCCATGGCCATGAGCGCAGTGCCCTACAGTGATCTGCAGCTGTGGAATGCCCGGCATCCCTTTGAGCTTCCTGCACCGGAGGCCCTGTATGTGCATCTGGACTACGCCCACCGGGGTCTGGGCAACAGCAGCTGCGGCCCAGATGTTCTGCCGACATATCGCATCGACGATCGGCCTTGTCGCTTCGGCTTTGCCCTGGAGGCTGGATTGGGAGAACAGGAAGATAACCCCTTCGGCCCCATTCCGGAGGAGATCCCAGCTTACCACCCATGGAAAGCAGTAGGAGAGCAGGACAGGACACCAAGCTACCGAGACCCCTCGGACCCTGATCAGCGCAGCAACGCCGGTATGGTGTGACACTTAAAAAAGCATAAGTAAACAAAAAGAAGGGGCTGTTGCACAAGTTCCAACAAAAAAGACCAGAGTTGTTTAACCGAAAGGCTTTACAACTCTGGTCTTTTGCTTTGGGTAGCTTGAGCGAGCGACAACCACCAGCTCTGCTGGTGGAATAAAAACGGCTTTAGCCCTAGACAAAGAGAAACCTCCTGAGTTTTTCTTGGAATCTTTATGACCATTATACGACTTTACCCATCGATTGACCAATTCAGGACTACGAAGATGGTATTTTTCGCAGAGCGTTTGGAAGCTGCCTTTCCCATTCAGATAATCCTTTACGACTTTTTTCTTGATCTCCTCGCTATAAGTTCTCTTGGCATTTGAAGACGCAAATGCTGCAGGCCCATCCATTTTGTACAAGCTGATCCACTTTCGCATTGCAGTGGAAGAAACACCTGCTCGTCTGGCAGCCTCTCGTCCTCGCATTCGCCCTGCAAGGCATTCTTCAATGAGCCAGATTCTAAACTCTGGATCGATCTCTTTTCGTTTGCTCATTTTAACCCTTTCCCTATTTCAGTGTCTCTGTTATAGGGAGCATATCATTTTGAACATATGAGGTGAGTGGATGGCAGTTGCCGTTCTCCCTGCATGGATTTCCTGCCCCCTCTCGGCGGCGTTTTCCGGCTCTCCCTTACGGGGGCGTCGCTGGGTATCCCATGCAGACGGTCATGCGGTTGTCAAGGTACGGTGCTGAATTTGGCAATAAAAAATCGCCACACAACAACCTGAACCTGACCATCCTTTCCGGGATGGCCTTGGTTCGGGTTTGCTATGTAGCGATAGAAAGTCAAAAACTTGCTCCGGCTCCGTTGGGAGCCGAGCTGGAACGCTAAGTAAATATGTTATATTAAATTGTTGGGATAGATTACCACAAAAATCGAGCCATATCAACGTGAACTTGTCGGGGGCGAGGCCCCTCTATCTTGCTGCGCAGGACCGTTCTGTCGCTTAAAAGCCCCACTGGGGCTTTCATTGCTCTGCTCTACTGCTCAAACGCGCACTTTTGAAAACACGACACTTTCAGCAGCATGCAAGAAAAAACAATGAAAACTTTGGCGAAAAGAGAGAGCCAGGTGGGCTCGTTTTGCTTATTTGTTTTTTACCAACAGTGCTTGATAGGGCTCCAATTCCACATCCGCCAGCCAGACGGAAGTGCCCTCCGGGGTGTGATACTCACCACCCAGAGCGTCCAGACTTGCCCCTGCCGGGTACTCGGTAAAGTTGAACAAGCCCACCAACGTTTCTTCGCCGCGCTTGCGTACCAGTGCCAGCACGCCAGGGTTGTGGCTGTCCCATGTGGTTACCCACGCATCCGGGGCAAAGCAGGGGTCTGCACGCATTTGGCGCAGCTGCTCCATGCCCTGCCACAAGGCGTTTTGCAGCGTGCCCTTCCGGGTGCGCTGCTTGGCATCCTCCCAGTTGAATTTTGTGCGGTGCAGATTGCGGCTGTCCTCCACACGGTCAGGGTCGTTTTTGTAATCCCAGCCGTTGCGCTGGGCAATTTCATCGCCGCAGTTCAGCATGGGGAAGCCCTGCAAAAACGCCATGGCAGTGTGCAGCAGCAGGTCACGCTTCACCGCGTAGTCCAGTGCGGTTTTGTCGTCCTTTTCCAGTGCCTGTTCGATACCGCACAGGCTGGCGGTGGTGCCGCAGCTCCGGGCATCGCCGGTGGCGGGGTCGTAGTTGTACAGCTCACCCTTTGCCCAGCTGCCGGGGAAGTTGCCCTCGTAGAAGTGGTACAGATATTCTTTGTGCTTCTGCGGGTCGATACCAAGACGGTTTTCCACCGCCTCGTCCAGACCCCAGCCAATATCATCGTGGCAGCGCAGATAGTTTACGAACCAGCAATTCTTCGGCAGGGCGTGCAGGGCATCCAGCTGGGCTTTCAGCAGCCGGGTGTCCCGGCTGGCAAGGGCACCCCACAGGTTGACCATGGTGGATACGTTGTAGAGCATATGGCATTCCGGCTTTTCCGGGGTGCCGAAATAGGCGGCAAGCTCCTTGGGAGCCATGACCACCTCACCCTTGAGGATGACCGCCGGGCAGACGCATTCCAGCACCATGCGGAGCATCCGCACGATGGTGTGCACCTGCGGCAGATTGCGGCAGGTGGTGCCCAGCTGCTTCCAGATATAAGGCACGGCATCAATGCGGAACACTTCCACGCCCAGATTTGCCAGATGCAGGATGCTCTTGGTCATGTCCACGAACACCGCCGGGTTTGCGTAGTTCAGATCCCACTGGTAGTCGTGGAAGGTGGTCAGCACCCATTTGTGCATCTCCTCGCACCATGTAAAGTTGCCGGGCGCGGTGTTGGGGAACACCTGCGGCACGGTCTGCTCGTACTGGTCGGGGATGGTGCGGTCCTCGTAGAGGTGGTAATACGCCTGAAACCACGGGTCGCCCGCCTTTGCCGCCATCGCCCAGCGGTGGGTGCTGGCGGTATGGTTCATGACAAAATCCAGACACAGGCTGATGCCGGCTTTCCGCAGTTCACGGGTCAGGTTTTCCAGATCCTTGTTGGTGCCAAGGGCCGGGTCTACGGTATCGAAGTCCTCCACCGCATAGCCGCCATCGTTGTGAGGGTGGGGCATCTGCAGCAGGGGCATCAGGTGCAGATAGGTCAGCTTCTGCTCCTTGAGGTAAGGCAGTTTCTTTGCCAGTTCTTTCAGATTTCCGGCAAAGAGGTCGGTGTACATGGTCATGCCGAACATATTGCCGCGCTTGTACCACTCCGGGTCGGCAGAGCGTGCCTTGTCCAGTGCTTTCAGCTCGGCGCTGCGGGCGTTGTAGGCTTCTGCCATCTCCCGCTCCAGAACCTCCAGCCCTTCCCGGTTGTGGTACAGTTCCATGAACAGCCATTCCAGCTCGTCCTTGTGCTTGGCAAACCGGGACTCAAATTCCTGTTTTGCTGCCATGGTTCAGCCCTCCACTTCTGCAAGGGTGGGCATGGCGGGGATAGCGCCGTGGCGGCTGGTGGTAATGCTTGCCGCCTTGTTGGCAAAGGCCAGAATGCCTTCCAGCTTGTCCACGGTCAGGGTGTCCAGCTCCTCCTTGCAGAGCTTGGACAGAGCAGCCCCAAAGAAGGTATCGCCTGCGCCGTTGGTGTCGCCCACCTTGCAGGGAACGCCAGCCACATGGCCGGTCTTGTCCCCAAAGCGGTAGAATACGCCGTTTGCACCCAAGGTGACAAAAATCAGCCGGATGCCGTTCTGTGCCAGCTGTGCCGTGCCGCTTTCGCAGTCGGTGGTGCCGGTGAGCAGGGGCAGCTCCTCATCGGAAACTTTCAGAATATCCACCAGCGGCAGGGGTGCTTTCATCTGGGCAATGGCGTCCTCTTTGTTCTTCCAGAGGTTGGCACGGTAATTCGGGTCATAAGTAATGACAGCACCCAGCTTTTTGGCACGGGCAGCAGCGTCCAGCGTGGCGGTGCGAGAGGGGTCAGCGGTCAGGCTGACCGAGCCAAAGTGGACGATTTTGGCAGCTTTCAGAGCGCCCTCCGAAATGTCCTCTTTGCTCAGCATCACGTCAGCGTTGGCGCTGCGGTAGAAGCTGAAATCCCGCTCGCCGGTGGCATCCACCGAAACAACAGCCATGGTGGTGGGGTGGTCTGCATCCACCGCCATGCCGGAAACGTCCACCTTGTTCTCTGCCAGAACCTCTTTCAGGTAGCGGCCAAAGGCATCCGCACCCACCTTGCCGATAAAGGCGGTCTGTGCGCCCAGCCGGGCGGCTGCCACCGCCAGATTTGCCGGGGCACCGCCGGGGTTTGCGGCAAACTGAGGAATGCCGCGCGCATCCTTGCCGGTCTGGGTCAGGTCGATCAAAACTTCACCAATCGTTAAAATGTCCATGATAATTCTCCTTATTCTTGATGTGAAACCCAACGATCAACGCTGGAACAGATAATGAATGTAAGCGGCTGCACGCTCCGGGTGCGGTGCATTCTGCACTACCCCAAGATAGACCTTGCCAGAAAAACCTGCCTGCCTGACAAACGGCGTGTCCGAAATATCCAGCACGGTCCCACCGGCGTTCAGACCCGGCAGTGCATGGAAAGACGCATCCAGTGTCCGCAGATCGAGAAAATAATCATCTGCCAACAGTCGGTCCCGTGCATATTCGTCCATCAGAACAACATCCAACCGCTGGGCACTGACTGCACCCAGCAGCTTCATCTCCGAAGCATACACATACTGCTCCTCTGCGCGTTCGCTCTCGCTGAGCAGTAAGCCGGACAGCAGATCGACCTGTTGCTTTTTGGTCAGACCCTGCGCCTCGGCAAAGCCGGTGGTAAGCTGTTCCGTCAGATCAGACCCGGCAGTGATATTTACCAGACCAAGGTAAAGCACATCCTCTTTTTTCGTCACATGACGGTAGGCTGCATAGCCGAGGATATAGACGACGATGAGCACGATCGCAATGGGCAGCTTGTAATATGCCCAGATGTGCTCCCACTTTTTGCGCCCATGGAGGGAGCGGAGCGTATCCCGGTCAGTTTTCGTCATGGTCGTATTCCTCGTGTACTGCATCAGGGTCTCCACCGATCAGATAGAGGATCCGAAGCATCAGAAAGGAGCAGAGCATGGCGCAGAAGCCCATGCCTAGCAGGAATGCAGGCGTGAACACAAACACCACGACGTACCCCATGATGCCATAGATCGCCGCCATCAGCAGGGTGCAGAACAGATACCGGACACCCACAAGAAACGCTGTTTTCAGGATGCCGAAGGTGGTGTTTTCAAACCGTGCCAGCAGAGGAAAGGTATACAGCAGAACGATGCCGTACAGAACTGCCGCACCAATAAGCACTGCAGTGAGCAGCGTCCAGAAAATGTTTTCGCTCCACATTCGGCGCAGCACAAAGCCATCCGCAGCCAGGAAACTGCCGACTGCCAGCAGGATCAGCCAGAGTTTTGTGGCAGGCTTAAAATTTTCCCGGAACGCCTTAAAAAACATCCGGGTCAGACCATCGTCCCGATCTTCCGCCATTTTGAGCGTGACGTAGAACAATGCGGTCGTAGAAGCCCCTATGGTAACGATGGGCAGGCTGCACACGAGCCATAAGATGTTCAGGTAAGCACTGTAAGTCAATTTCGTCAGCACAGCAAACAGCGGCTTGTCCGTATTGAACAGGTCACGCATGGGGGTTCTCCTTTCGCTCAATCTCCTGTGGATTCGCGCAGGATCAGGTTGGTTTCCGTATAGACGGTGCGATAGTTCAGCGATGGTTCTTCGATGCGGGTCATAAGCAGATTGGCAGCGGTGTAGCCCATGATCTGTCCATGGATATGGATCGAAGTCAGACGGGGGGCAAAGTAGGAAGCCTCCTGACTGTCATCGAAGCCGCAGACCCAGATATCATCGGGAACCGAATACCCCAGCTCATCCAATGCCTTGACCAGATCCATGGCAACAAAGTCATTGGCGCAGACAAAGGCATCCGGCATCGTTTTGAACCGACGGATGGTTTCGTACAGGGATACCGGATAGTTCTGCTGTCCCGATGGCATCGCACAGGTGCTCAGGCCTTCTGTCAGACCAAAGTACTCCACTGCATCCCTATAAGCCATATAACGCTCAAAGAAGGACTGACAGTGGTTTTTATCCCCCGCAAAGCTGATGCGTTTTTTGCCGCGCTGGACCATGTGGGTCACCGCATTCTGGATCTCAATGCGGTTTTCCATATAAAGGCGGTCGGCTTTAAGAGGAGGACGCATATTCATCACAGGGCTGTCTACAAACAGCAGCGGAACATCCAGATCGCACAGCATCTGTGCGTAGTCATAGTCGAATACCTCAAAGCAGATGATGCCGGCTGTGCGCTGGATGTTGAGAGAAGATGGAAGTTTTTTCTCTTTCAGCTCCATGAGAGAAATGCGATGAATGGTCATGCAGCTATGCAGATGGTCGATTTCCGACTGGAAACGATCCAGCATCGTGGAGGAAAAGTGAGAGCTGTTCAGAAACCGGGTCGTCAGCATGGCGATCTCCCGTTTGTCACTCGGCAGAATGGAAGGCGCTGCTGTTTTTGCAGCGTCGTCCTGAAACAGCGGCAGATAGGCGAACTGCTTATAGCCCATTTCGGCGGCTTTGCACAGGATCTTCTCCCGTGTGGCATCTGCCAGCACACCGGTGTTGTTGATGGCCTTTGAAACTGTGTTGCGGGAAAGCTGCAGTTCGTTTGCAATATCCTGAATGGTGACCTTGGTTGTCATAAGTCATCCTCTTTCTTTACAGTATAGAGGCGGATGTTCCCTCTTTTATAGATAAAGTCTGGTGACGGATCTTGTTCTTTATGACTCCAGTATAGTGCAAATGCACAAATTAGTCAAACGTAAAAATGCAAATCATCATTTTGCATATTTGCGCACTTTCGAATTTGTGCATCTGTACAAATCCACAGTATTTCTTGATATATACTATGAATTATCGTTGACATTCGCTTGCTTGCGTGGTATAAATGAATTACAGAGTTTTACATTTGCACAATCAAAGTAAAAAGTGCAAAATTCAAAGGTGCAAATGTAAAATGCAAATCAAGCGGCAAGCAAATCAAAAAGGAGGAGAATGATTCATGAAAGCAAAGACAGCCTCGTCGGAAACGGCTGTGCTGGCAGCAGAACGCAAGCTGCACAACACATGGGTCTACATCAAACGGCATTGGCAGCTTTACCTGTTGTTCCTGCTGCCTGCCGTGGTGCTGACGCTGGTGTTCAAGTACGCGCCCATGGGCGGTGTGCTGATCGCGTTCCAGAAGTACAACCCCTTCAAAGGTATCTGGGGCAGCGAGTGGGTAGGCTTCAAAAACTTTACCCGCTTCATGTCCTCGCCGGACTTCCAGCGCTATCTGATCAACACCCTGAAGCTGAGCGTCTACGGTCTGCTGTGGGGCTTCCCGATCCCTATCCTGCTGGCATTCCTGCTCAACCGGATCGAGAGCAAGAAGATCAAGCAGAAGGTGCAGCTGGTGCTGTATATGCCCAACTTCATCTCGGTCATCGTGCTGTGCGGCATCGTCCGGGTGCTGCTGAGTGTCACCGGCCCGGTGAACGGCCTGCTTCACACCAGCATCAACTTCATGACGCTGCCGGAAGCGTTCCGCCCCATCTACATCATCAGCGGCATCTGGCAGGGTGCCGGCTGGGCATCCATCATGTACACCGCATCCCTTTCTAACGCCAGCAAAGATCTGAAGGAAGCTGCTATGATCGACGGCGCAAACCTGATCCAGCAGATCATGACAGTGGAGTGGCCCGCCATTAAGGATATGGTCGTTATTCAGTTTATCCTGCAGGCAGGCAACATCATGAGCATCGGTTTTGAAAAAGCCTATGCCCTGCAAACCGACCTGAACCTGAACACTGCCGAGATCATTGCAACGTACGTTTATAAAAAGGGCCTGTTGGACGGCGATTACAGCTTTTCCACGGCAGTCGGTCTGTTTAACACCGTTGTCAACGTCATCCTGCTGATCGCAGTGAACAAGATCGTTGCCAAAATGAACGATGGCAAGGGCTTGTAAGGAGGGGTTTACCATGGCAAAACAGAAAAAATCAAAAATGGCCCTCTACACCAGACAAGATAAGATCATCCTGTACTGCGGCTACGCACTTCTGGGCTTGTTCCTGCTGGCGATCATCGTTCCGATGATCTACATCGTCATCGCGTCCTTTATGGACCCGGTCACTCTGCAAAACAAGGGCATCTCCTTTGATTTCAGCAAGTGGAGCCTGGATGCTTACCAGCGTGTCGTTTCGGACAAGCAGATCTGGGTCGGCTTCAGGAACGCAGTACTTTACTCGATCATCTTCACCATCATCTCGGTCGCTGTGACGATGCTTGCCGCTTATCCCATGTCGCTGCCGGACTTCAAAGGCAAAAAGCTCTTCAACACCTTGTTTGTGATCACGATGTTTTTCAGCGGCGGTCTGATCCCCACCTACCTGCTCATCAACAATCTGGGTCTGCTGGATTCCATGTGGGCGGTCATTCTGCCGGGAGCATTCAGCGTGTGGAACATGATCATTGCCCGTACCTATTATCAAGGCATCCCGCGTGAGCTGCGCGAAGCTGCGGATGTGGATGGAGCCAGCGAGATGCTTTACTTCTTCAAGATCCTGCTGCCCGTCTGTATGCCGGTGGTGGCAGTTCTGGCCCTGTGGCAGTTCGTGGCAATGTGGAACAGCTACTTTGATGCCATGATCTACCTGAACAGCGCATCGAAACAGCCGCTGCAGCTGGTGCTGCGTTCCATCCTGATCCAGAGCCAGCCGGAATCCGGCATGATCGCAGATATCCAGAGCACTGCCGAACGTGCGAAGATGGCAGAGCTGCTCAAATATGCAACCATTATTATTTCCAGTCTGCCGCTGCTGGTGATGTATCCCTTCTTCCAGAAGTATTTTGATGCTGGCATCATGGCTGGTTCCATTAAAGGCTGAGGATATTCCAGAATTTTATGAGCCGGTACGCTCATCTGCTACACGAAGAAAGAACCACAAAAAAGGAGAAAATACCATGAAAAAGCTGATCTCTCGCCGCAACTTCCTCAAGGTCTGCGCTCTGGCGGGCTCTGCCGCTGCTCTGTCTGCCTGTGGCGGCGGCAAATCCACCGGCAGCAGCAATTCTGCTGCCGCAGCTGTGGACACGACCGGTGCCGTTACATTTCCGCTGTCCGAAAAGGTCACCTTTACCGGTATGACCAGCTTCCCTGTGGGCAGCGAATCCGAGCCGAATAACCGCACCATCTTCAAGCGTCTGGAAGAGCAGACCAATGTGCACATCGACTGGACCGCCATCCAGTCCGACCAGTGGAACGATAAGATCACCCTGAATATGTCCAACCCCAACACCCTGACGGATTTTGTTTTTACTGCTGATTTTACCGACAGCAATCTGCTGCGCTACGCAGATCAGGGTGTCATCCTCAATCTGGAAGACTACATTGACAACAATATGCCCAATCTCCAGAAGGTCTTTGAGCAGTACCCGGAGTACCGCACCATGTGCACCGACAGCGATGGCCACATCTGGGCACTGCCCTGGATCGAGCAGCTCGGCGCAGAAAAGACCGCCATCCAGACCATTGGCAACATGAGCTTCATCAACACCAAGTGGCTGAACTTCCTCGGTCTGTCGATGCCCACCACAGTGGACGAGTTTGAGCAGGTGCTGATGGCATTCCGTGATAATGCCGCTTCTATCAAGGCAGAGTATGGCATTGACGGCGACATCATCCCCATGTCCTGCATCGTCAACAACGGCGATCAGGACCCCAGCATCCTCATCAATGGCTTTGGCGAAGGCTACGGCGATGCAGACAAAGACCGCCATATTGCCGTTACCAACGACCGGAAAGTCATCTGTGCCGCCACCCAGCAGGGCTACCGTGATGGTCTGGACTGGCTGCACAAGCTGTATGCCGAAAAGCTCATTGACCCGGAGTGCTTCACGCAGGAGTGGTCCACCTATGTTTCCAAGGGCAAGGCTGGCCGCTATGGTGTCTGCTTCAGCTGGGATGTTGCCAACATTGACAACCTGACCGACTGGGAGCCGCTGCCTGCCCTGACCGCCGATACCCGGAATATCACTCCGCAGAACGGCTCTTTCACCAGCGGCTTTGCCCGCGGCAAGTGCGTTGTTACCGCAAAGGCGGCTAATCCTGCACTGGTTTGCGCATGGCTGGATCAGATGTACGCACCCCTCCAGTCTCCGCAGAACAACTGGGGTACTTACGGCGATGCGGAAGGCTTTAACATTTTTGAAATGTCCACCAACGATAAGGGCGAGCCCATGCTGAAGCACGCTCCTCTGGGCGATGCTTCTCCCGTGGAAGTCCGTGAGGCGCAGTGTGTCGGCGGGCCTCTGGCGGTTCTGGATGATTACTATGGTGTATACGTTACCTGCCCGGACGATGCACAGTACCGTCTGGACTGGATCAAGGATATCTACACCCCGGATATGAACAACGATTATGTCTATCCCAATGTCTTTATGAGCAACGAGGACACCGAGCAGGTCTCTAACCTGCAGGCAGATCTGCAGACCTACATGAATACGCAGAAGGCGAACTGGATCATGAACGGCACTAAGGATGCAGAGTGGAACGACTATCTGAGCAAGCTGGAAGCCTACGGCCTGTCCGACTATCTGGGCATTATGCAGAAGTATCTGGATGCTTACTACGCATAAGAATTCTTTCCTTTGGAGGATTCCATGAACGATTTGACTTTACAAAAAGCCCGTGCCTACGAGGCCGAGCACGGCGCTGCCATTACCCCGGCGGAACGCCCTGCTTACCACATGACTCCTTATGTGGGCTGGCTCAACGACCCCAACGGCTTCTCTTATTACAAAGGGAAGTATCACCAGTTCTATCAGTATAACCCCTACGATGTGCGGTGGGCGCCCATGCACTGGGGTCACGCGGTCAGCTCCGACCTGCTGCACTGGGAGTATCTGCCCTGTGCACTTGCCCCGGATTCCCCGGTGGACAACGGCCCCGGCTGCTTCTCCGGCTCTGCCACCGAGATGGATGACGGCAAGCAGCTGCTGATGTACACCAGCGTGATTGCAGAAAAGCAGCCCAATGGGGAGATGCGGGATATCCAGACCCAGAGCATTGCCATCGGTGACGGCCTCGACTACGAAAAGCCTGCCTGCAACCCGGTGCTGACCCAGAAAGACCTGCCGGAAGGCTTCAGCAAGTTTGACTTCCGGGACCCCAAGATCTGGCGTGAGGCCGACGGCACGTACTCCGCCGTCACCGTCTGCCGGGCCGAGGACGGCAGCGGCGCAGCGGCACTGTTCCAGAGCAAGGACGGCTTCGACTGGCACTTTGTCACGGTGCTGGAACGCTGCAACAATCAGTACGGCAAAATGTGGGAGTGCCCGGACTTCTTCCCGCTGGATGGCAAGCAGGTCTTGATGCTGGGACCCATGGAGATGCTGCCCAAGGGCGAGTTCCACAACGGTCACAACGTGATTGCCTTCATCGGCAGCTACGACAAAGCCACCCACACCTTCACCAAGGAAAATGTGCAGCTGATGGACGGCGGCATCGACTTCTACGCCACCCAGACCACTCTTGCCCCGGATGGCCGCCGGATCATGACGGCGTGGCTGCAGACCTGGTCGGACACCGAGGATAAGCCCCAGGGCTGCAAGTGGTTCGGGCAGACCATCTGCCCGCGCGAACTGCACATCAAGGACGGACGCATTCTTCAGACCCCCGTGCGGGAGCTGGATGCCGTCCACGGTAAGCGCACCTTCCACGAAAATGTGACGGTGCAAAGCGAAACTTCTCTGGAAGGTATCAAGGGCCGTGTGGCCGATTTGACCGTCACGGTGCGGCCCGGCGAATACCGCTCCTTCACCCTGAAGCTGGCCGCCGATGCAGATCATCACACCAGCCTGACCTACGATCCCTACACTTCCGAGCTGACGCTGGATCGCAGCTATGCCGGTTCCCGTGCCGACATCGTACACCGCCGCAGCTGCAAGGTGCGCAGCCAGAACGGTGCGCTCAAGCTCCGCATCCTGCTGGACAAAAACAGCATCGAAGTTTTCGCCAACGATGGTGAGCAGACCATGACCGCATGGATCTACACCCCCCAGTCTGCCGATGGCATCACCTTTGCCGCCGATGGCAAAGCAACAATCACGGCAGAACAGTTTGAGCTGGATCTGTAACCTGATATTCCCATCATTTCTCCTTCATTGAATACAGCCCCGCTTTGGATTTTTCTCCACCAAAGCGGGGCTGTGTTTTTGTATGGGTTCTATGCGTTCTGCCCTGTTCCGGGGGCTTTTTTGTGTCCGGGAGGCAGCGTTTTCTGAAAACGCTGCCAAACTGCAAAAAAAGTTACAATTTTCTCATCAAAAAAGGCGGTTTCCCATTGACAGCCTTGTTATAATAGGAATGTAAGATTTTTGAGCCAGCACTCTGCGGCTCTGATTGCTGAACGGCCCTTGCGGGCTTTTGGAAAAAGAAAGAGGCATACAGCATTATGACAAATATCGATATTTTCTCCGGCTTCCTTGGTGCCGGCAAGACGACCCTGATCAAGAAGCTCATCAAGGAATCCTTTGCGGGCCAGAAGGTGGTCCTGATCGAAAACGAGTTCGGTGAGATCGGCATCGATGGCGGCTTCCTGAAGGAGTCCGGCATCCAGATCAACGAGCTGAACGCAGGCTGCATCTGCTGCTCTCTGGTGGGCGATTTCCGTGCCGCTCTGCAGCAGGTGGTGGAGCAGTACCACCCCGACCGCATCGTCATTGAGCCCTCCGGTGTGGGCAAGCTGAGCGATGTCACCCGCGCTGTGGAGGGTGTGGCTGAGCATCTGGATGTGAAGCTGAACAGCTTTGTCACCGTGGCCGATGTCAACAAGGTCAAGATGTATATGAAGAACTTCGGTGAGTTCTATGATGATCAGATCAGCCACGCAAGCTGCATCATCCTGAGCCGCACCCAGACCGCCAGCGAGGAGAAGATCGCCGCTGCGGTCGCCATGCTGCGCGAGAAGAACCCCACCGCTACCATCGTGACCACCGCATGGGATTCCCTGACTGGAGAGCAGATCCTGAAGGCCATGTCCTCCAAGGACGATTTCAAGGCAGAGCTGATCGCCATGGCTGCCAAGGCCAATGAGAAGCACGCCGAGGAGGACGAGGAAGAAGAGCACGAGCATCATCACCATCATTACGATGAGAACGGTGTGTGCAGCTGCGGCCATCACCACCATGATCACGATGACGATGACGACGATGATGAGGACGAGCACGAGCATCACCACGACCACGAAGAGGATGACCACGAGGAGCACTGCTGCCACCACCATCACGACCACGACCATGAGGATGACGATGACCATGATGAGCATGAGCATCATCACCACGATGAGGACGGCCACTGCTGCTGCGGCCATCACCACCATCACCACGATCACGATGCCGATGAGGTGTTCACCAGCTGGGGTGTCGAGACGGCCAAGAAGTTCAGCAAGGCAGACATCGAGCATGCACTGACCGAGCTGGACGGCGGCAAGTACGGCATGATCCTGCGTTCCAAGGGCATCGTGGACGGCGGTGCCGACGGCTGGCTGGAGTTCGATTATGTCCCCGGCGAGTGGGAAGTGCGTCAGCGCGGTGCTGATGTGGGCGGCAAGCTGGTCGTCATCGGCTCCAAGCTGGACGAAAAGGCCATTGCCGCACTGTTTGGCTGCTGAGCTGCAAGTTGTGTAAGGAGAAAAACCGATTATGGCAAACGAGATCCCGGTTTACCTGTTTGTGGGCTTCCTCGAAAGCGGCAAGACCAAGTTCATTCAGGAGACCTTTGAAGACCCCAATTTCGACTCCGGCGACAAGACCCTGCTGCTGGTCTGCGAAGAGGGCGAGGAAGAATATAACGAGAAGAAGTTCGCCTTCCCCGGCGTGACCCTGAAGGTCCTCGAGGATAAGGCGGAGCTGAACCCCCAGAATCTGGCCAGGCTCGAAAAAGAATCCGGCGCAGGCCGTGTGGTCATTGAGTACAACGGCATGTGGCTGCTGCAGGATCTGGCCAACAACCTGCCCGAAAACTGGATCGTCTACCAGTGCATCGCCACGGCCGACGGCACCACGGCTCTGACCTACGCCCGCGACAACTCCATGCGCTCTCTGCTGCTGGACAAGATCGCCCGCAGTGAGCTGATCGTGTTCAACCGCGCCGAGGCCGTGAACAACGATGCCGCCCGTCAGGAGCTGCACAAGCTGGTGCGTCAGGCCTCCCGCAAGTGCGATATCGCCTATGAGTTCGCCGACGGCAGCGTGGCATATGATGACATCCCTGACCCGCTGCCCTTCGATCTGAACGCCCCGATCGTTGAGATCGGGGAGGACGATTTCGGCATCTGGTATATGGACTGCCAGGACGAGCCCCAGAAGTACGCGGGCAAGACCGTCCGGTTCCTGGCGCAGGTCTGCCAGACCAACCGCGCGGGCAAAAACAGCTTTGTGCCCGGCCGTTTTGCAATGACCTGCTGCGTGCAGGATATCCAGTTCGTGGGCTTCCCCTGCAGCTATGATGGCTACAAGGCACTGGAGCAGCGCGCCTGGGTCACTGTGACCGCCAAAGTCAATTACAAGTTCCACAACATCTACCGCGGCAAGGGCCCGGTGCTGACCGCCATCTCGGTGGAGCCCGCCGAAAAGCCGCAGAACGATGTCGTAACATTCTCTTAAATCCTAACTTATACAGGGAGGACTTCACCATGAAAACTCTGTTCCGTGTTCTGGGTGCCGCTGCCGCTGTGGCTGTTACCGGTGCCGCTATCGTCGTGCTGGACAAAGTTCTGAACGACAAGGACCCGCTCCACGTCGAAAACGTGGAGTTCCCCGAGGAAGCTGAAAAGGACCCCGCCGAGGCTGAAAAGACTGCCGAAGCCTACGCCGAGGGCGAAGCCAAGGAGACCGCTTCCGGTGACGCATGGCCCCCTGCCTTTGAAAAGGCTCCTGCCGAGCCCGAGACTGCGCCCGCAGCCCCGGTGGTGGAAGCTGCCCGGGCAGAGGAGACTGCCGAGGAAAAGCCTGCGGCAGAGGAAACGACCGTGAATCCTGTGGAGGCAGGCCCTGCCGTTGCCCCCAAGGATAAGAACGGCAAGTTCGATACCACCAAGATCGCGGAGGCCAGCGATTTCACCGGCATCGAAGAGGAATCCGGCTGCAAGAGCTGAGCAAAGCAATAAAAGGACGCTGTGCCGCAGGGCACAGCGTCCTTTTTCTGTCTGGGTCATTTCCGCAGGGCTTTGGCGGCTTCGGTACCTGCCACGGCACCCTCGTACACGGCCTTGGCAACCTGCAGCAGCCCGCCGGTGCAGTCTCCGGCGGCATACAGGCCGGGCAGGGAGGTCTGCATGTGGTCATCCACCACGATCCGGCTGCCGTTCACCTCGGCCCCCAGCTTGCGGGCCAGGGCAGTGCTGCCTGCCACGCCCAGCGCCACGAACACGCCGGAGACTTCCAGTGTCCCGCCCTCTTTCAGCTGCACGCCGGTGACCCGCTCTTCACCGAGGATGGCTTCCACGGCTTCCGTCCGCACGGCCACCTCCGGCGGGAACTGTGCTGTCAGCGGGGCCCCGCCCGTGAGCAGGGTGACGCTGTGAGCCACGGGCAGCAGGGTCTGTACCTCGTGCAGGGCGTACTCTCCGCTGCCCAGCACGGCCACATCCCTGCCGCGGTAGAAAAAGGCATCGCAGGTGGCACAGTAGCTCACGCCGTGGCCCTCCAGCCCGGCAAGGCCCGGAATGCGGGGCGCTGCCCGGGAAGCCCCCGTGGCCAGAATGACAGCATCGGCAGGGAAATCCCCGGCCAGCGTCTCCACGGTCAGCTTGTCGGTGTAGGTCAGGCCCACGGCCTCGGTGGTGACGAACTCCACCCCCACGGCCTTGGCACCCTCGATGCCCCGGCGTTCCAGCTCGGCACCGGTGATGGGTTCGGCAAAGCCGTAGTAGTTCTGGATGAGCTCGGCCCGGTCCAGTGCGCCGGGGCCCTTGGTCAGAACGGTGGTCTGCACCCCGGCGCGCGCGGCATACAATGCCGCCGAGACACCTGCGGGGCCGGAACCGATGATCACAATGTTAGACATGGCAGTTTCTCCTTGTGGTAGGTTTGCTTTTGTCCAACCTCTCCGTCATTGCTTCGCAATGCCACCTCTCCTAGTAGGAGAGGCCTTGGCAAAGAGGCAAGGCTTTACGCAATGCCAAGGGCTCCCCTACTAGGGGAGCTGTCGAGCGGATGCGAGACTGAGGGGTTGAGGACTGTTTGATCTTATGATAACTATTATACCTCAACTCCCCGCACTTTTCATCTCCGACGAACTGTGCTATACTGAAAACATCGCAAAAATCGACACCATGGAGGGGAAAAACCTATGTCCAAGCAGCGCCTGCTTTTTATCACCACCGGCGGCACCATTGCCAGCGTGCGCACCGCACAGGGGCTCAAGCCTGTTCTGACCAGCGAGGAGCTGCTGGCCCATCTGCCGGAATTGCAGCAGCTCTGCTGCCCGGAAACGCTCAACCTGTGCAGCATCGACAGCACCGACCTTGGCCCGGAGCACTGGCTGATGATGGCCAAGGCCGTGCAGGAAAACTATGCGCTTTACGATGGCTTTATCATCTGCCACGGCACCGATACGCTGGCCTACTCGGCGGCGGCGCTGTCCTACCTTATCCAGAACGCGGACAAGCCCATCATCCTCACGGGTGCCCAGCAGCCCATTTCCAACGAGATCACCGATGCCAAGAAGAACCTGCGGGACAGCGTGATCTGCGCCCTTGACCCGGGCAGCCGGGGTGTGATGGTGGTGTTTGGCGGGTACGTCATTGCGGGCACCCGCGCCAAGAAGAACAAGACCATCAGCTACGATGCCTTTGCGTCGGTCAACTTCCCGGCGCTGGCGCTGGTGCAGGGCGACCGGCTGGTGCGGTATGTGGCTTCGCCCTGGCCCACCGGCCCTGTGGAGTTTGGCCGGGCGCTGAACCCCAAAGTGTTCCTGCTCAAGCTGACCCCCGGCCTTGGACCGGAACTTATCCCGGCCATCTTTCAACAATATGACTGCGTCATTGTGGAAAGTTTTGGCGTGGGCGGCATTCCCCAGCGGCTCATGGATGCCTTTGCCGAGGAGCTGGGCGACTACGATAAGACCCACAAGATCCTGATCCTGACCACGCAGGTCACTTATGAGGGCAGCGATGTGGGCATTTACGAGGTGGGTAAGCGGGTCAAGAACCGCTTCCGCTTCCTGGAGGCCCACGATATGACCATTGAGGCCGTTGTCACCAAGGTCATGTGGCTGCTGGCCCAGAACTGCGAGAACTTTGACCAGCTCCAGCAGCGGTTCTACCGGCAGATCAATTTTGATACATTCTATCATTGAAACAAACGGGAGATGCCCCACCGGCACCTCCCGTTTCTGTTATGCGAACACCAGCTGCACCAGCAGCACATAACACACCGGAGCCCGGTATAGCTTGCATGGTTTTGGATTCTTTCATATACACTAACCCCCTGGATTGGTAGTATAACAGATTTCCGGGATTTTGCAAGAAAAATCCCGGGGCCGGATGTTTCCTGTCAATTTGAAAACTTTTTGTCCGTCACTCGTGGACTTTTGGCGAATCAGGACAAAGTTTTGCCAAAAGGCTTGCACTTTGATGCTTTACTGTGGTAAAATCGAAGTGTACTTTCATTTGGAAAGACAAGGGGGAAAAAGTATATGACCAACATCTGCATCATCGCCACCATCATCATCTATCTGGTGGCAATGCTGTTGGTTGGGTTTGCATACAGCAAGTCCAACAACGACAGCACCGATTTCTACCTCGGCGGCCGCAAAATGGGCCCGCTGGTCACGGCCATGAGCGCCGAAGCCAGCGATATGTCCAGCTGGCTGCTGATGGGAATGCCGGGCCTTGCCTACCTCACCGGCATCGCCTCGCCCGGCTGGACCGCCATCGGCCTGGCGCTGGGCACCTGGCTGAACTGGCTCATCGTGGCCCGGCGGCTGCGGCGGTATTCGGCCAATCTGGAAGCCATCACCGTGCCGCAGTTCCTGTCTCTGCGCTTCCACGACCAGCGCAATCTGCTCAACGCACTGGGTGCGGTGATCATCATCGTGTTCTTTGTGCCCTACACGGCTTCGGGCTTTGCCGCCTGCGGCAAGCTGTTCCACAGCCTGTTCGGCGTAGATTACATGGCGGCCATGGTGGTCTCGGCCTGCGTCATCGTGGGCTATACCATCACGGGCGGCTTCCGCGCCGTTACCACCACCGACCTCATCCAGTCCATCGTGATGAGCCTGGCCCTTGTGGCTGTGCTGGTGTACGGCATTGGCGCGGCAGGCGGCTGGGATGCCGTTGTGGCCAACGCCCAGAGCCTGCCCGGTTACCTGACCATGATGGCCAGCCACAACGCCGCCGAGGGCACGGCCACCTCGTATAGCCTGCTGGACATCGTCTCCACCATGGCGTGGGGCCTGGGCTACTTCGGAATGCCCCACATTCTGCTCCGCTTCATGGCCATTGAGGATGAAAAGAAGCTGGTGCTCAGCCGCCGCATTGCCAGCGTGTGGGTCGTCATTGCCATGACCGCCTCCATCATCATCGGCATGGTGGGCCTTGGCATGACCAAGGCAGGCGCGCTGGAGTACCTGAGCGGCTCCTCCAGCGAGACGGTCATTGTCCGCATTGCAAACCTCATTGCACAGCACGGCATTCTGGCAGCCGTTCTGGCGGGCCTGATCCTGGCGGGCATCCTTGCCGCCACCATGTCCACCGCCGACAGCCAGATGCTTGCTGCCGCGTCCAGCGTCTCCCAGAACATCCTGCAGGAGTTCGGCCACATGAAGCTGACCGAACGCCAGAGCCTGTTTGCTGCCCGCCTGACCATCATCTGCGTCAGCGTGGTGGGCGTGGTGCTGGCCCGTGACCCCAATTCCAGCGTGTTCGGCATCGTCAGCTTTGCATGGGCCGGTTTCGGAGGTGCGTATGGTGCCGTGATGCTCTGCGCCCTGTTCTGGAAGCGTTGCAACTGGCAGGGTGCGCTGGCCGGGATGCTCGCCGGCGGCCTGATGGTCTTTGTCTGGAAGTACCTCATCAGCCCGCTGGGCGGCGTGTTCAGCATCTATGAGCTGCTGCCCGCCTTCCTGACCTCGCTGCTGGTCTGCGTGGTGGTCAGTCTGGTTACCCCCGCCCCCTCGAAGGAGATCGAAGCCGAGTTTGAGGCGGCGAAATAAGAAACAATAGAAAGCAAGGGCCATTGCACAGATTCTCGTGCAATGGCCCTTGCTTTATGCTCGGCGCACAACGCCGTTCTCAACAAAGAAAAGATTCGGCTAAGAAAAAATATTTTGCATACAAAAAAAGAAAAGATTGCTTGTGCAGAATCACGAAAGCGCTGCACGAATTAAAGAATACAACAAGAAATACTTTTAAATCGTAAATTCTTCAGGCGGAATCGTAAAAAAATTCTAACATTTTGGAAAGAGATGCCGTATCATGGATTCATAAATATGCATACGGCTTGCGGGCGGTGTGCCAAAATTGTCCGGAAAGTTCAGAAAGGAGTATTTTCATGGGGAAATCAACAGTGGATGCGTCTGCAGGGTTTGGATTGCGTGATAAACTTGCATACGCAGCGGGTGACTTTGGCTGCAATATGAGTTTTGCGCTCAAAGGCTACCTGACGATTTATTGGACGCAGTTTATGGGGATCGACAACTACCTGATGGCATCCCTTCTGCTGATCGTGCAGATCTGGGACGCAATCAACGATCCTATTATCGGAGCAATGGTAGATGCGGATACGCGCAAATACCGCCGGAACAAGTTCCTTGCCTATATCTGGTTCGGTGCAATCGGACTGACCGTGGCTGGTGCACTTTGCTATCTGCCGTTCCCGCAGGCTCCCGGTATGGTCAAGAATATTCTGTTTGTGGCAGGCTATATGATCTGGGATGCTTTCTACACCGTTGCAAATGTGCCGTATGGCTCGATGCTGTCTCTGATCTCGGATGACCCGATCCAGCGTGCACAGCTGTCGACTTTCCGCTCCATTGGTTCTATGGGCGGTGCGCTTCTGACCGGTATGCTGATTCCGGTGATCATTTATGATAACCAGAACAACCTGCGTGGTGAGCAGATGTTTGTCATTGCTCTGATTATGGGTGTGATCGGTCTGATCTGCTTCCGCTTTATGGTCACGAACACAAAGGTGCGTGTGGACACCACGATCACTCTGAAAGAGGATGCACCAAAGTTCAACATCATGAAGGCGTTCAACAACTTTATCCATAATCGCCCGGCTGTGGGCGCAACGCTGGCACCTATCGCAACGTTTATTGGTATGTATGGTGCCTCTACTGCAGGTCAGATCCTGTTCCAGGCTTATTTCAAGAATGCAAAGATCTCCGGCCTTGTGGGTATGATCTCCTACTTTGGCGTTTTCATCTTCAGTCCTTTTGTGAGCCGTATCGTCAAGCGCTTTGGCAAGAAAGAAGCTGTGACCTTTGGTTCAGTCGTCTGTGCGCTGGCGTACGTCCTGATGCTGGTTCTGCCCATTACACCGGACAGCCGGGGCCTCGGCCTTTATGTCCTGTGTCAGGTCATTGCAATGCTGGGCGGTGGCATCGGAAGCTGCCTGAGCTGGTCTCTGATGGCAGATGCGATCGATTATAACGAGTGGAAATTTGGTGTGCGAGAAGAAGGCACTACCTATGCACTGCACTCCTTCTTCCGTAAGCTTGCACAGGGCATCGGACCTTCTCTGGGCCTTGTTCTGGCAACCAAACTGGGCTATGATGCATCTCTGAAGGCTGCACAGACGATCGAAGTGGCAACCCGGATGCGCTATCTGGTGCCGGTCATGTATCTGGGAAGCTATATCGTGATGATCATTGCGTACGGCGTGGTGTTCAATCTGGATAAAAAGACGCTGGCGCAGATGGAAAGCGATCTGAAAGAACGCCGGGCAAAGAACGAAAAGTAAATGATCTTATAATCAGAGGAATAGAAGAACGGGGAAACTTCTGATAAGATGATAGAAAGCCCTCCTTTCGCTTGAGCGACGGGAGGGCTTTCCTTTTTTTCAGTTGATCAGAATCGCCATCATCTCAGCGCAGGGGATCGCGAAGCCGAACCCGAAGAAGAACAGCAGGTCGAGCACAAACTTCCAGAGCCGGACAGCAGGGGAGCAGAAGTTCATGGAGCGGGTGACGGAGGCACCTATCTCACCCCAGTGTCGGTAGTAGCCGGTCTGCTCAAAGTTGTTCCAGAGCTCCAGCGAGAGAAATTCTATCCCGACAAACAATGGGAAAAACACCCAGGAGGGAAGCCAGCCGTCTGCCTGCAGGTTCCCATTGCTCAGGGTACGCCAGTGGACGGCCATCCGGCCCGGGCAGGCGAGGATGCCCCAGATGGCCAGTGCGGCACTGAGCCAAAACAAAACTGCCCGTACCGAGCGCCAGTCAATGAATTGTTGACGGCGCAGCAGGGTAAAGAAATCTTCCAGCGGGACTTCCGGTGCAATATCTGCTTCCTGCGGGTCACGGCAGTGCATCAGGTCGGCAAGGGTCAGCCCCAGCGCGTCGGCCAGTGGTTCCAGCGTGTTGATGTCCGGCAGGCCGACCCCGCGTTCCCATCGGCTGACAGCCTTATCTGTTACATGCAGCTGCTGGGCCAGCTCTGCCTGTGTTAATCCCTGTGACTTGCGCATCCGGGCGAGAAATGCCCCGAACGTTTTCGCATCCATTGTGCTCACATCCTTTGGAAAAAGGATAGCATACCACGCACCAAAAGGCAATCGACGCTTTGTTTACCTGCTCCAAAACACAAATCCCCCACCGCCTGTTCGGTCAATGGACAGGCAGCGGGGGATATTTTATATGGAGTTCAGAAGAAAAATGCTGGGATCAGAGCTTACAGCTGGGGGCCGGCAGAAACCAGAGCCTTGCCGTGCTCGTTGCCCTCGTACTTCTTGAAGTTCTTGATGAAGCGGCCAGCCAGATCCTTGGCCTTCTCCTCCCACTGGGAAGCGTCGGCGTAGGTATCGCGGGGATCCAGGATGCCGGTGTCAACACCGTTCAGGACGGTGGGAACCTCGAAGTCGAAGTAAGGGATCTTCTTGGTGGGCACGTTGTTGATATCGCCGTTCAGGATAGCATCGATGATACCACGGGTGTCCTTGATGGAGATGCGCTTGCCGGTGCCGTTCCAGCCGGTGTTGACCAGGTAAGCCTTAGCGCCGCTCATCTGCATCTTCTTGACCAGCTCCTCAGCGTACTTGGTGGGGTGCAGCTCCAGGAAAGCCTGGCCGAAGCAAGCGGAGAAGGTGGGGGTGGGCTCGGTGATGCCGCGCTCGGTGCCAGCCAGCTTGGCGGTGAAGCCGGACAGGAAGTAGTACTGGGTCTGCTCGGGGCTCAGGATAGAGACGGGAGGCAGAACGCCGAATGCGTCAGCAGACAGGAAGATGACATTCTTTGCAGCAGGTGCAGAAGAGACGGGGCGGACGATGTTCTGGATGTGGTTGATGGGGTAGGACACACGGGTGTTCTCGGTGACAGACTTGTCAGCGAAGTCGATGTGGCCCTCGGCATCCAGAGTGACGTTCTCCAGCAGAGCGTTGCGCTTGATGGCGTTGTAGATATCAGGCTCGGAGTCCTTATCCAGGTTGATGACCTTTGCGTAGCAGCCGCCCTCGAAGTTGAACACGCCGTTGTCGTCCCAGCCGTGCTCGTCATCGCCGATCAGCAGACGCTTGGGATCGGTGGACAGGGTGGTCTTGCCAGTGCCGGACAGACCGAAGAAGATGGCGGTGTTCTCGCCGTTCAGGTCGGTGTTGGCGGAGCAGTGCATGGAAGCAATGCCCTTCAGCGGCAGGAAGTAGTTCATCATGGAGAACATGCCCTTCTTCATCTCGCCGCCGTACCAGGTGTTGACGATGACCTGCTCCTTGCTGGTGATGTTGAACATAACAGCAGTCTCGGAGTTCAGGCCCAGCTCCTTGTAGTTCTCGACCTTGGCCTTGGAAGCGTTGTAAACAACGAAATCAGGCTCAAAGTTCTCCAGCTCCTCAGCGGTGGGCTTGATGAACATGTTGGTGACGAAGTGTGCCTGCCAGGCCACTTCCATGATGAAACGGACAGCCATGCGGGTGTCCTTGTTTGCGCCGCAGAAAGCATCCACAACGAACAGGCGCTTGTTGGACAGCTCCTTCTTTGCGATCTCCTTCACGGCAGCCCAGGCTTCCTCAGAAGCGGGGTGGTTGTCGTTCTTGTACTCGTCGCTGGTCCACCAAACGGTGTTCTTGGAGTTCTCGTCCATCACGATGAACTTGTCCTTGGGGGAACGGCCGGTGTAGATGCCGGTCATAACGTCCACAGCGCCCAGCTCGCTGACCTTGCCCACTTCGTAGCCTTCCAGGCTGGGCTTGGTCTCTTCCTCGAACAGCTGCTCGTAAGAGGGGTTATACACGACCTCGGTCGTGCCGGTAATGCCGTACTTGCTCAGATCTACCTTTGCCATAATACTTATACCTCTTCTTTCGTTCAGATCAATTCTGATCGCGCGACGCACATGCCCTTAGCCAATGGGCAGCGCGGGCGATGAAGAAATACAGATGCGTATTCTCCTGTTTATCATTATACATAAAAACATTCCAAAATCAACCAGAGGGAACAAAAGGTTCTTATAAATGTAACAAATTTTATTCAGAATCTTAGCTGTTTGAAGTGATTTCATAAGAAGAAAGGGGAACCGCGGCGAACAAAATAAAGAAAAGAGACCCAAAACACAACTTTGATAATATTTTGTCGATTCTGGATGCAACTGGGTATCCCAGAGCGGAAAAACCGGGGCGGGAGGCCCGCAGCACAAATTTCTGAAAAACTTGAAATTTCCTGTTGACAAAGTACGACTGCTATGCTAAAATAATCGAGTCGGGAGCGAAACCCCGATGCGAAAATGGACGTATGGCCCGTTGGTCAAGCGGTTAAGACAGAGGCCTCTCACGCCTTTAACATCGGTTCGATTCCGGTACGGGTCACCATATGCACCTCTAGCTCAGTTGGTAGAGCAACTGACTCTTAATCAGTGGGCCCAGGGTTCGAGTCCCTGGAGGTGCACCACAACAACAAAATCTGAACTTTTTTCCAATAGGAGAAGGGTTCGGATTTTTTGTATTCTTCGGAAAACAGAATGAATCCCTTGCTTCCATCGAAAAACGTCCTAGACCTTATCATAAGAAAGCACGACAGACCACTGTGAGAGTGCCGTAAGGCGGAAAGGACACGATTATGAAGTATGATGCAAGAGCCTGCAAGTTCAACATGGACACTGGCTGCGTGGAACTGCTGCTCCGGGATGGGAGAAAAATTTCCATTGACTGTACCGGGGTTGAGGATGCACTGGATGTGACCATGGCGCAGCAGATAGAACTGGACTACCTTATCTACAATGACCCACTGGGCTATGCTGATTTGATTCTGAACGGCGACCCGAAGGAATATTTGAAGAATGTGTCCGGTAGTCGTACACTAGAAGATTAAAAAGTAATTGTCTGTCGAACAAAAATATTCGGCAGACAATTTTTTCATAGATTTAGAAGTGCTGTCAGTTCCAACCATACAAAAACGTTGGGTTCAACAGGTGAATCTTTGCACCGGAAAAATCAAGGATCCTCTCATCGCGCATCCGGCACAGCTCACGGGAAAGAGCACTGCGGTCCACACAGAGGAAATCTGCCAGTTCTGTCCGGGTGTAGGGCAGACTGTAACAGCCTTTTTCATCGGGTGTCAAGGTTTGAAGATAAATCTTCAGACGATCTCGAAGCCGTTTTTGTGCTAAAATACGCACTTTGGTGTTAAAAAAGAGAAGCTGCTGCGCCATATCCTGCATAAGATTTGCTGTGACTTGCATCCGGCAGGGACAGGTCAGCGTCTTCTGTGACATCAATGCGCTGAAATCCAGCAGCATTACGGTACAGTCCGAACTGGCACGCAGACAGACCGGACTTGCCGTCCAGCCAGTACAGGCCAGTTCTGCACCAAATACTTCTCCGGGACAAAAACGGCAGACGCTGATTTGATTGCCATTTTCATCATACAAAAATTCTTCCATCGTGCCATCCAGCAGAACACCCGTATTGTGGCTCTGCTCACCCAGCTCGACGATGTGCGCACCACGAGGATATTCACGGACAGTCGCATTCAAGCAACTAAGGACTTCCCTATATTTTCGTGGCTGGATGCCGTTGAACATGCCGCATTGCTGTAAAATTGAATAATATTGCTCCATCTTAAAATTTACTTTGCCGTTGCCATAACAACGGACACTCCGAGGTAGTTGTGTTAAACTCTTGGTTAGAGATGTCTAATTAAAAGGCATCATTATTATACGGTATAAAGTTTGAAATGTCAAACCCTATAACGTTCAGGGTTGATATCGAAGGAGTGACACAATGCTTTCGTTGGGAATAGATATCGGTACATCAACGGTCAAGTTGGTGCTGTTGAAAAATCAAGAAATTGAAAAGCAGTGGATGGCGGTGCATCACGGCAACCCTTTTGTCTGCCTGAAAAAAGGTCTTTCCACGTTGGAGCTGGCGATGGATACTCCGTTTTCACTCTGTGTGACCGGAAGCAACACGGAGGCTCTGCTGGAGCAAGATTCAGCCATTCCCTCTTTAGGCGATATCCCAGCTATCGTCGAGGGTGTGCGCTGGATCATTCCGCAGGTGGGTTCGGTCATTGAAATTGGCAGTCAGGGCGCGCGATTCATCACGGACTTGCAGAGCCGCGCACCTCAGTTTTCAGTCAACGAACACTGCGCGGGCGGTACAGGTTCGTTCTTTGAAGACCAAATGTCTCGCGTGGGCTGCAGGCTGGGAGATTACTCTTCGCTGGTAGAGCAGGCACAGAGTGTTCCGCGCCTTTCCGGTCGGTGTGCGGTCTTTGCCAAAACAGATATCATCCACCGCCAGCAGGAAGGCGTTTCCACGCCGGATATCCTGTTGGGGTTGTGTTATGCCATGATTCGGAACTATAAGGTGACCATCGTGCGGCGGCTGCCGATCTGTAAACCTGTGGTATTCTGCGGTGGTGTTACCTGCAATGCAGGCGTGATCCGAGCCATCCGGGATATATTCGGGTTGAGTGAGAAAGAACTCATCGTTCCGGAGTTTGCCCGATATGAAGCGGCTCTTGGTGCTGCACTCAAAGCATCCGGCTCGTTCACGTTACGTCAACTGAATGATTCTCTGGACCGTACACTAACAACACACCACATGGTCGGAACATTGCCCAAACTGGAACTGCGCTTCGGCACGAGCCTTGCGGAGCCAAACGCTACCAAGATCATTCCAGAAAGTGGCTGCGCATTGGGCATCGACATCGGTTCTACCAGTACCGATCTTGTTCTGGTCGGTGCAGACGGTGAACTGGTAGACTTTCAATATCTGCGCACCGCAGGTGACCCGGAAGGAGCTGTCCGCAAAGGCCTTGCAAGTATTCGTCAGCGGTTTGGTGATATCCGATTCACCGCAGTCGGTGTGACCGGTTCAGGACGAGAGCGCATCGGCAAACGCATCGGAGCAGATGCTGTCCGGGATGAGATCACTGCGCAAGCCAAGGGAGCTGCTCATTGGGTGCCGGAAGTCGATACCGTGTTTGAAATCGGCGGACAGGATAGCAAATACATCAGCATCCAGAACGGTGAAGTTGTGGATTTTCAGATGAACAAGATCTGCGCTGCCGGTACCGGTTCTTTTGTGGAAGAACAAGCTGCCCGTATGGGCATCCCACTGGCGGAGTTTGGTCCATTAGCCTTATCCTCTGAACATCCGGCATCCTTGGGAGAACGGTGCACGGTGTTTATCGAAACGGCCATTGCGTCCGCTTCCGCTGAAGGTATTTCACGGGCGGATATTGCCGCAGGCCTTTGTCACTCCATCGTACAGAACTATCTGCATAAAGTTGTTGGTTCTAAACCTGTGGGGCAGCACATCGTTTTGCAGGGCGGTGTCGATTACAACCCCGGCATTGTGGCGGCATTCCAATCCGCATACGGCGACCGCGTACAGGTCAGCCCGGTCTTTTCCATCAGTGGTGCGTATGGCGCGGCTTTGCTGGCACATGAAGCTGTGGGCGACGCACCCAGCCGATTTGTGGGATTTGACGGCCCGGCAAAGGACGCAGAGGACAGCCGCAGTGCGGAGATTCAGAAGAATATTGACTTCTACAAGCAGGCAGACAAACTGCTTTTGGAGGGTTACACTGGCAAACGTGACCCACGTAAAAAGACCGTAGGTGTGCCTTTTGCGTTGATGATCCACAAATTCTTCCCGATGGCAAATGCCTTCTTTACCTCGTTGGGCTTCAATGTCGTCCTGACTGACCCCACCAGTGAGGAAACGATCCGGCTGGCTCAGCAGACCGCACAAGGGGAGACCTGCTACCCGGTCAAACTTATTTACGGCCATATGCAGCAGCTCATCGACCAAAAAGTAGACTACATCTTCTTGCCCACCATCCACACGATGAAGCACGAAAAGAGCCGTGTGAAACACAACTACGGCTGCGTCTATATGCAGACGGCAGCCGCATCCATTGCCAAAGCTCTGGACATTGAGAGCAAGGGCATCACTCTGCTCAGCCCGGTATTCGATCTCGATTTTGGGCAGGAAGCTATGGCATCTGCAATGCTGGGACTGAGCAAGATTTTAGGAATCCCGAAACCGTTTTGTGCCAAAGCTCTGCTCAGTGGTGCCATGGCGGTGCGCCGCCATACCGCCGCCGTGGAAAAACAGGGCAAAGCTCTGCTGGCGACCCTGAGACCGAACGATAAAGTGTTGGTGCTCATCACCCGCAACTACGGCGTTTCCGACCCCATCCTGAACATGGGCATCCCGGAACTGCTGTTGGAGCGGGGCTACAAGGTCATTACGCTGAGCCACCTGCCCGGTCATGCGCTGGACATCTCCGATGAATACGATAATCTTTATTATCCGTTCGGGCAGCATATCCTGTCCGGAGCAAAGCTGATCGCTCACCACCCGAACCTCTACGCTGTCTACCTGACGAACCACGGCTGCGGCCCGGACACCATGCTCTCACACCTGTTCAAGCAGGAGATGGGCGATAAACCCTACCTGCAAATCGAAGTGGATGAGCATTTTTCCAATGTGGGTGTCATCACTCGCATTGAAGCGTTCCTGAACAGCTTGCAACACCGCCCGGCGGTGGCTCTGCCGACAGATTTCAACATCGAGCAGGTCGATATTCACCCCTGTCGTCTGGCACAGACACCATTCCCCAATGTGCCACTCTATCTTCCGGCGATGGGTGCTTATACGCCCTATCTGGCCGCATATTTCAAACAGCAAGGGGCAGACCCCTACGAGCTGCCGCACCTGACGGACGATATTCTGAGCCTTGGCCGAGCGGAGACGAGTGCAAAAGAATACCTGCCTTTCCCGGCACTGCTGGGCAGCATCCTTGCTGAGCGTAAAAACGACCACGCACATGCGCAGTTCCTAATTCCGCAGACGCAGGGTGCGGAGGCAGACGGTCAGTACGCCCGTGTCATCCGTGCTGTGTTGGACCGCAGAAAAGAGCAGAATGCTCAACTTATCAGCCCAATGCTGGAAACACTGCCCGAAATGGCGCAGAACTGTGACGCACTCTTCCGCGCACTGTTGGCGGGAGATATCCTCTATGCTACTCCGGCAGATAAACGTGCAGACATTTCGGCACAGTGGGATGCTCTGCCCGGCTGGGAGCAGCTGCACACAGCGGCGAGAGAGATCGGCGCACTTCTCACCAAAGGCCGCCGCATTGCCGCTGTTGGTACGCCGCTCTGCCTGACAGAACTGGACAGCGGCGTACTTGCCGCGCTGGAAGCCGAAGGCGAACAGGTGCTTCGCGCCCCACTCAGCGAGGCACTCTGGTTTCTGTGGAAAGACAATTTGGATGAAAACAAACCATCGGCTGGTTGGCTTGACCAGATGCAGAGGCAGATGCAGACCCTTGGTAATGAACTTGGAGCGCACAGTGCCTTTGCGGAAGACGCTGAAACACTGTTCCTCATTGCGGACTCTGCCTTGCCGAATTTTTCAGGCGGGAACGGTCGATATCGGTACGCCAAGGCCGTGGAGCTTTCTAGCCGTACCAATGCAGTGCTGACCCTTGCACCCCGGTATGAAAATACCGCTATGATTCTGGATATGCGCGGCCTGCACGATGCCTGCAGTGCCCCACTGTTCCAGCTTTCCCTTGATAACGACTGGGATGAAACTGCATGGAGCCGCCTGCGTTCGTTCCTCTACTACTGCTGAATCTGGCAGACGCAAAGAACCCGTCCGGTACGTCCGGACGGGTTCTTTGCGTCTGTTATGAAACAGAAAATCGCTTATTCGATGACCAGCAGCAGGCTCATCTTGAACTTGCCCTGTGCGGTAACGCTGTGCAGACCGTTCTTGTCGAAGCGGAAGCTCTCGCCTGCATTCAGTTCGTAGTCCTTGCCCTCGTAGCCAATGATGGCCTTGCCCTCCAGCGCAGTCAGGATGGCGTTGCCGGGTGCACGGTGCGGGGTCAGGCCGGTGCCCTCATCAAAGGCCATCAGGACAAATTTCATGTTGTCTGCATGAGCGATGTCCAGATTGGCGATGCTGCCCTCTTCATAAGAAATGAGGTTCTTCAGTTCGGTGGGCTGGCCAGCCTTGATGATGTTGTTCATGGTAAAATTCTCCTTTTTCAAAATGATTTCGGTATAGATCATACCGTTGTCGGTTTTTGTGCCGCACAGTGTTTTCGGCGGTACATACAGCAGTTCTCCGGGTTTGACAGACACCTCCTGCCCATCGGCTCCCAGAAGGAATCTGCCGTTTCCCTCACCACCCAGATAAATGGTGGTGCAGTCATAGTATTCCGGGGTGATAGAAGTGCCTGCGCCCAGGGAAAACCATGTTACCGGCACTTCATAGCTCAGCCCGGAAGGACGGGAAACTGTCATAGCATCCCGGACCGGGCGGACCTGAGAAAGTGTAAAAGGGATATTGTTCATACAGCAGTTTCCTTCCGTAGAGCAACCGGAACGATGCTGCGCACGGACCGTCCCTGATAATGCAGTTCATCCACCAGCACCTGAACATCAAAAGAATACGAGATGTTCTCCTCGTTCAAGATCTCCGCAGCCGGACCGTAGAAAAATTCGCCTTTGCGGTTCAGCATCAGGGCTTCGTCCGCCACGCTCATGGCGTTGGTGGGATAGTGGGTATTCATGATGGCACTGATGCCGGATTCGTGGGCCAGTCGCTCCACCATATTCAGCACTAAGATCTGATTGTGGAAATCCAGACCGGTTTCCGGCTCGTCCAGAATGATGAGCTTCGGCTCATTGATAAGGGCACGGGCGATGAGCACCATTTGCAGTTCACCGCCGCTCATCCGGTTGCAGTCCTTGTTGGCAAGGCGGGTGATCCCCACCCGTTCCATCATGGCTTCCGCCATTTCAATCTCCTCTTTGCCGGGCTGCTGAAAGGTCCCAAGATGTGCACTGCGCCCCAGCAGAACCATTTCCAGACCAGTGTAGGAAAAAGCGAAGCCGCGAGACTGCGGAATGTAGGAGATGGTACTCCAGACATCCTTCGGTTTGAGGGTGTGAATGTCCTTCCCGTAAAGCAGAGTCTTGCCGCTGTGCCATGGCAGCAGACCGATCATGCACTTGAGCAGGGTGGTTTTACCAATGCCGTTTGGACCAAGAATCGCAAGGATGTGGCCTTCTTCCAGGCTCAAATTGATGTTTTCGAGAATCACAGGCTGCTTTGGGTAGCCAAAACAACCGTTCTGCACTTCCAAGATCATTGCAGGTTGCTCCTTGTTTTGTTCAGCAGAGAAATAAACGCCGGTGCACCGATGATAGCGGTGAGGATGGAAAGAGGCAGCTCGATAATGCTGATGCTGCGGGACAGGGTATCGATCAGGATCATAAAGCTGGCTCCCAGACTGAGACTGAGGGGCACCACATAACGGTTGTTGCTTCCAACCAGCATCCGGGATGCGTGCGGGATCAGCAGACCAATCCAGCCCACCTGACCGCACATGGAAACGGCAGAAGCCGTGATCAGCGTAGATGCAACAATAAACAGCATCCGGGTCTGTTTGATGTTGATGCCGCTGGCACGAGCCTCGTCATCACTCAGTGAAAGGATGTTCAGCCGCCAGCGCAGCAGATAGATGATGATGATTCCAGCAACGATAAGTGGGCAGCCAATCAGGATCTTTTGGAAACTGGCACTGGTAAAGCTGCCCAAGAGCCAGTAGGTGATCTCCGGCAGCTTGTCCTGCGGATCGGCAGTATATTTCAACAGCGAACCCAGTGCGTTGAACAGAGAGGATGCAATCGTACCGGCCAGCACCAGATAAACCATAGAACGCCCATCACTCTTGCCTGCGACTTTCAGAGTAAAACAGACGGAAATCAGGCCAAAGACCAAGGCGATGAGCTGCGTTTCCAGAATACTGCAAGACAGGATAATAGCAAGAATTGCACCCACACAGGTGCCGCTGGTTACACCCAAAATATCCGGTGTGGCAAGCGGATTGGAGAATAAGGATTGATAGGCATTGCCTGCACAAGACAGACCTGCGCCGACGATGATGGCCGTCAGAATGCGGGGCAGCCGCAGATTGATGACGATGGAGTAGTTCTGTACATTTGAGGTGCTCTCACCCGTCAGAGCAGTGCGCAAAGCTGTGAGAACTTCGCCTACCGGAACATTCATTCGCCCAAAGCACAGGCAGATGAGTGCGGTCACAAGGGGAAAAGTGAACATCAATACCACGGCCAGAGGAGTGAACCGGCCTTTTTTTATCCAGATGGTATCTTTCATCAGTACAGCAGCATTTCCTCCAACTCGTCATCTGTCACATCGTAGCCGTACCATGTCTTGTAATATTCCTTGATGGTATCGCCCAGCGGATAATCGGCAAAAGCATCCGGGTAGGTGTTGCAGGCCAGCCATGCCAGCACCAGCGGAGCATCCGGATTCGGGGTGAACCAGTTCCACATACCCAGTGTAGTGTTGTAGACCCGGCCGCTCTTCACGGAAGTCAGGGTGGAGAAGTCAGCACCGTCCACATTCCCGCTCAGCACGTCCTCGGTGCGCAGGGGCTGCAGGCCGGGACCATCCAAGAAAAGAATATCGGGATCCCAGCTATAAATCTGCTCCATGCTGGCCTGTGCAAAGCCAGTGGCTTCCAGTGCCTTGTCCGTTACGCCCAGACGCTTCATCCAGTAGGTGCCAAAGGTGCCCTGACCGGATACCTGCGGTACACCGTCTGCATACTTCCACAGAATCAGCGCACTGGGGCGATCCGTTTGAGGAATTTCCGCAATACGGGCTTCCACATCGGTCACGATCTCATCACCGGCAGCAACAAAGGCGTCGGTCTTGCCCGGTTCGTTGAAGATCTGCTCCAGCAGCTTCAGCCACTCTTCGTAACGTTCAATGGGATCAGCTTCCGTAGATGCGCCCACGGTAGCGAAACCGATGGAGGGGATTCCGCTGGCCTTCAGGATTTCGGCATGGGAGGAGTTGCCAGCATTGTACAGGATAACATCAGGGTTCAGCTTCATGATCTCCTCGATGTTCAGGTCGCTCTGAGCATAGACCGTATCGCTGGACTCCAGAAGCTCTGGGGCGATATTCTTCAATACAGTGTCAGAAATGACCGACTTGAAAGAACCGCAGTAACCCACGATGTAGGGAGCACTGCCCTCAAAATAAGCCATGTAGGTGGACAGGATTGGAATCTGGTCGATGACGACACGGGTGACCTTATTAGGCACTTCTACTTCGTTGCCGCCGTGGTCTACGACGGTATGGGTACCGGTCTCATCCATAGATGCGGCAGAGGAAGTTGCTTCGCTGGATACAGCGGAAGAAGCCCCAGAAGAAGCCGTGCTGCTGGAAGAAGAACCGCAGGCGGCCAGAACACCGGCTGCACTTACAGCAGCCATGGCAGTGATAAACGAACGACGAGAAATTTTTTTCATGGAAAACTCCTTTAATAAACAGATAGTTCTTTGTTTGTGGCGGTTAGTCATGGATAACCAACTGCCAAGCAGTTTATCAGATTCATTTTCCTTTGTCGGTTGCTATGGCAACAACAGCGCAAATTTATGTGATGGTAAAAATAGACACAAAAACAGGGTGCGTCCACCCGGACGCACCCTGCCAAAGACCACATACGATAGCGATATGTACAACAGGGCGTTCCCCGTCGGGAACGCTCTGTTTCTCTTTGCTGGTAGTGTGATGAGCCTGTTCCGCCTGCCACGCGGCAAACTCCCTCTGGCCTTCCTCGCTGTTCCAGCAGGCAAGGATGGCCGGGTAGAATGCCCGTGCCAGACGGTCAATGACTTCATCGGGATAAGGGGAAGTGTTTGTGGACTTTTTCTTTTTGTTCAAACGCACGCTCCTTTGGACATTTGTGAACAGCATACCATGTGCCTGATGTTATGCTGTCTGGTCTTTAACATCTGCGAGTGCGGCTTCCAGAGAAGCAAGGTAGTCCTTGTGCTTGTGAATGATCTCCAGAATCACATCACGCTGCGCATTATCGGGCATCTGCTCCAACTGGTAGTTGAACGAAATGCGGAAACGAGTAGTGAGTTCTTCCAACGCCACATACTCGTACCGTACATCCTCCGGGTAAGCATCGCTGTCGTAAACCGATTCAAACTTTCGGAATGGCTTGACAGGCGCTTTACCCGGAATGCGGATCACACCGTCAGCGTCAGGCGTCGGTTCCACCTTCAGCTCCGGGTGCAGAATATCCTGCAAAGTTTGTGCACGGTCATTGTAGGCCGCCCTGGCAAGGCGGTGCATATCCGCTTTGGACACTTTCGTCTGTCCGGACAGGATGCTCTGCTTTAGCCCCGGCATCAGTTCTTCTGCGATCTCCACGCCTTTCATATACTTCGAGGCGCGGATAACGGTGTCCTTGCTCACACTGTTTTCTTCTGCGATTCGGTCGCAGGTTTTGGTGCTGTCGATCAAGTTCGCATTTAGCGAACTTGATTTTGCATCGCTGCTCTTGCGATCACCGCCGTGTGCGGCTTTTTCGGCTTCGTACTGTTTGCCCATCAGGTAGTACTTCTGCTCCGGCGTGAGATTGCGCCGCCCCAGCTGATTCTTACAGATCCATGCGAGAACTTCTTCTCTGCTTTCAAACGGGAGCGGCATGGTGGAAAAATAAATCTCAGGATGCTTCTGGAGAATGGCATAACGATTGTGGCCGTCAACAAGGGTGTTATTCCAAACGATCAAAGGAGAGATCAGCTTGCCCTCTTTGAGGATGTTTTCTTCAAGCTGCTTAAATTCATCATCAGTCAACGGCGGAATCTGGGACTGGAACTCAGGGTCGATTTTCAGATTGATCATACGCACACTCCTTTATCTCTCCTGCTGCGTCTGTTCTTCCTCCCGGAAAAAGGACGCAACATTCTGCTTTGCGGTTTTCAGCTTGAATAGTTCTTCCTTGGCTTCCTTGTACTGTTCGTAGAACTTTGCCTTTTCGGATGCCAGCTGCGCATACTCGGCTTCCAGATTTTTCGGGCTGGGCAGCTTGGTGATGTTGCTTGCCTTGAAATAGGCTGCTGCCGCCCGGTACGCTGTCAGCTCTGGCTGTATGGTAATCTACTCAGGAGTATGCTATACTCAAAGAAAATTCTTTGGTGATAAGGATGCGTATAAAATGAATAGTGAAAGGCTTATGAATGAGCAGCGTCTTGCATTGCTCAAAACGATTCGAAAAGAAAATCCATCCCTGCGCCGCTATATGAATGACATTATTAACGAAATGGAGAATCCGGAGAGTGCATTTAATACGGAAAAAATGACCCAACCGACCGATTTGGATAGGACGACTGCAATGCGTCTGTGCGATGCCTTTGATGTGGCAAAAATGTATTCTGAAAAATATCATCTGGATTTTCCAGAGTTGATAGAATTTGTTTCGGAAAAAACATTGGAAATTCTGGAAGATGGAAAGATCACTTCGACCGCTCCGTTCAAGGAAAGAATGAAATATCTTATCCGTCAGCAGTTCCCTTTTCGGAATCCACTTTTGTCAAGATCGGGACGCCGAAATATGCTATCCTATGAATTGGCCGACAAAGAAATTTGGGGTGATGGCACTGATAAGGATGAAAATAGTCACGGCAATGATAATTGGGTGTTGAAAACACCTATACTTTTCACGAATAATGCAAATATATCGTGTTCTGAATTGGAGTTTGGCTTAGAACTGAAAGAAGAAAGAGAAAAAATAGAAAGCGTTCTGAAATCTCTTACACCTCAAGAGGAAAATGTGATTCGCTGGCGCTTTGGATTAAACGACGGAGAACCTAGAACTTTAGAAGATTTTGGAAAAATATTTGGAATGTCAAGAGAATACATTAGATTAAAAGAAGCAAAAGCTGTAAGAAAATTGCATTCAAGAAAATGTGTTTCAGTATTAAACGGTTTGTTGCAACAGGATGAAATTTGCACTACGCCTATTGGTAGAGGAACAACAGCCCAAAAAAGACGGAACAGATATTTAGAAAAAAACAGCTTTGAGATTTTGTATTGGCAACCATACTGTACCTGTAAGCATCAGATGAAATATAGCAAATCAGTTTTGATTGAGAACAAATGGAAAGCAGTCTTTTATTGTCAGAACTGTGGACGAATCTATGAAGTGAAAAATGGAAAGTTAAAGAGAATCCCATGGTATTGTTTGAAAGGGTATACATTGGATAGTTCTTTAGATAAAGAACGATGGTCGGTTTTTCACTGGGATGCAAGTAGAAGTGACAATTTTAACGAAAGATTTATGAACTTCTATATCAAAGAGGATGTTCGATATTACAGGGAACAGATTGCAGAGGCATTTAATAATAATTATGAACTGAAAGATACGATGGATGCAAAATTAGCTGGCATATATGATCTCGTAATAAAACAGATTCTCTCGAAAGAGGACGCTCAAAAATGTGTAGAAATGTTGATAATAGAGTATTGTTCTAACCAGTAATAAATGAGAATGAGATAGACAGTTCGCTAGATATAATATAACTGTTCTCTTGATCTTACACTGTAAAACATACAGCAGACATAAGTGGATATAGAGATTCAGGAGTTTGCAAGTGAGTTCCAGTGACGCTTTTTCCTCCGCTGTCACACGGAACTTGATGACGTGCGTTTTGTTGTTCGGCGTGTCGTGGTGCTGGGAATTGCTAGGAATCGGTTGAACATTCGTTTTGGTCATTGTACCTCCTGTCTGTTCGATAACTCCTCGGTGAAGTTATGTAAGCACGACACGCCGTTGCTGTTCGCACCGTCAGGTGCGAACCATGAGCAGGGTTTGGGGTGGGACCGCGTTTGCGAAGCGCAGCGCAGCAATGAAAGCCCCAGTGGGGCTTTTAAGCGGCAGCGCGGTCTGCGACAGCAGATGGAGGAGCTTTGCCCCGACAAGCGCTACCCCAACAAGATCACTTAGAAAACTCGCAAGAGTTTGAGAAGTGAAGTCCCGGATGGACAGGAAATTTTCAAGAATTGAAAATTTGTGGCCACGGGACGGTTCTTGCCCTCCACCGCTGCGCTCAAAACGTATTTCCGAAAATTGTTTCCGAATTGTTAAGACACAAAAATAAGTAGAGAGTTCCGCTGCTCGTGTATGTTGATCGCCGTTTGACCCGAACGAAGTTCCTGCCCCTGTTTTGCAGCGGCGTTGGCCGGAAAGCCGGTATCACATTCGGACGGCTCATGAAATTTTCAAGGTACAGCTTCCCGGAAAAGAAAAAGACCGCCCACGCAGTACAGGCGAAGGATTTTGTCGGGTGAATCGGCGGCAAAATGAATCGGGTGTGTTGCGGGGCGGTGAATTTTTCAGGGATAATCCACGGCGAGGCAGTGTTCAAAATAAACACGACCACATCTTGTGGAAAGGTTCAAACCAATCCACAAGAGCAGTGGGATTTACAAGAAAAATACCACTGTGTGTGAAAATCGTCAAGAGGGTTTTGAAAAATTTGTTGAAGTGAAGCGAGAAAAGTATGACACATCTTGTGGCTTTAGGAAAAAATACGCTATGTGAATCAGAACAAATCCCATTTTCTGTCTGCGGTAAATCCTTCTACTGCCAGCTGCAACAGGATGTTGCTTGTGCATTCAAGACGCAGACGGAAATAAAAACGGCAAGGTCGCCTGCTGCCAAGTGACCTTGCCGTTTTGTACTGTATTTTGCTAAATCAGGCAGTTGCCCGCGACTTTACAACGCTACGCTGACCGGCAGAACATACACGCTATCAGCGGTGTAGTAAGTGATCTGGGTGACGGTCTTGCCGATGATGGACGCAAGGTAGGGCTCGTCCGTATTGAAGCCCAGCTCAGTGCCGCGCCAGATATTGGTCACATGATGCAGGCCGTACTCGCTGCCGTCGGCAGTGGTCAGCACCACGCCGTAGACCTTGTTGGTGTTGACATCCAGATTAAAGCCGGAGAGCTTCATCTCATAATTCGTGTGGCGGCCATTGGTGGTCAGCTCCACGGTGACACCCTCCACGGTGGTCTCGGTGGCGTGGACCTTGCCAAACTCCCACTTGCCGCTCAACAGGTTGTACCATGCGGTAATGTAGTAGGCCGGAGTCTCGCCGAGCTTGTAATAAGCGTAGCTCTCGTTTTCAAACAGAGCATCCACACCGGTATAGGTGGTGGTGGATTCCTTGCCCCGCAGCTTGACCGTGATGTCGTAGCTGTCGGCATCGGTGACCTGTTTTGCATTCTTCAGTGCCCACGGGGTCAGCACCTTGACCGGGCAGGAAACGCCAGTGATATCGGTGCCATCTGCGTTGACGTGGTAGGAACCGGCGGCAAGGTTGCCTGCACGGGTCTTGTTCTTGGTGGCACTGGTCACAGCGTCGATCTCAGAGGCGTTGTCCACACCGGCAGCCTTGTAGAAGTCGGCGTAGGGAATGTTCATCTGGACATAGCTGGAGGTCAGGCAGTTTTCCTGTTCCACCTCTTCCGCAGCGAAGGCCGGGACTGCCACAGCGCATACCAGCATAGCGGCCGCAAGTGCACCTGCAAATATTTTTTTCAATCTCATGGTAACACACCTCTATCTCAGTTTTGAAAAAACAGTTAGCTTTACCTAACAATTGATGCAAAAAAATGCAGGGGAAAAAACCCTCAGATGGTTAGGCAGAACAAATTCACGAAGTAAAAATAGCACTCCCACCGGGCGTTGTCAAGCAGAAACAGACAAGTTTACAGGGGCGAAATTTTTTCGATGCGGGAAACGTTTTGCCTCCTCTATGCCGCAGGGGAAGCTCCAATAACGAAATCTTTTTCAAAATCTCCGAAAATGCCTGAACTTCTTGACAGAGGAGACGGCAGGGCGTATTATTTTGGTAGAAGGATCGCTGAGAAGCGGCTTTTTATAAGGCTGGAAGTTAGCTGAGTCTAACTTATCGATGCGCGCGTGGTGGTTAGGCTAATCTAACTATAAAAGGAGAGACAGCAATGCGAGCACGCAAGAATTTCTGGGACAGAAATGCAGGTCTGTATGACTGCTTTATGCGAAAAGACAGGGCAGTATACGAGAAAATGTATGAGCTGATCCGTCCGGTCGTGAAAGACAAAACAGTGCTGGAGGTGGCTACCGGAACGGGACTGATCGCCAAGCACATCGTAAAAGCAGCGGCACACATCGAGGCGACGGATGCCTCTCCGGAAATGATTGCAGAGGCCAAACGGGGGAATTACTCTGCGAAGCTGCGTTTTTCCGTGCAGGATATGTTTTCTCTGCCATACGCGAGCAAATCATTCGATGCGGTAATCGTATCAAACGCACTGCACATTGTGCCTCAGCCAGAAAAATCACTGCGAGAGATCAAACGGGTGCTGAAGGATGACGGTGTGCTGATTGCGCCTACCTTTACGCACGCAGAAAACTCATTTCTCGGTAAGATCAAAGCCTTTTTCATGAATCTGGCAGGCTTTCCTCTCCACAGCAAGTGGACGAGTGAAGAATACCTAAAATTTCTGCAACAGAATGATTGGACAGTGCGGAAAAGCGCTGTTCTGAAGGCGTCCTTCCCGCTGACCTATGCGGAATGTGTGAAATCGGAGGTGTGATAAGATGTCATTTTTTGAGAACACCAGAAAGCCTGTGGGGCTTGGCGGGAAAATCATGCTCGCCATGATGAACCTGGGGCACAGTCCTGTGGCATGGTGGGGACTTCGCTTTTTGGAGCTTACTCCGGACGCCAAGGTGCTGGACTGCGGCTGCGGCGGAGGGGCGAACATCAAGAGACTTCTGAAAAAATGCCCGGAGGGTATTGTGAAGGGCATTGACTATTCCCCCGTCAGTGTGGAGAAATCCAAAAAGGTCAACGACGCCGCCATCGCGGAGGGCCGCTGCGCCGTTCTGCAAGGCAGTGTGGCGGATATGATCTTTGCAGGCGACTGGTTCGATGCGGTAACGGCCTTTGAAACCGTCTATTTCTGGCCCGATCTGCCGCAGTGCTTCCGGGAGGTTTACCGGGTGCTGAAGCCCGGCGGGACATTACTCATCTGTAACGAAAGCAACGGCGATACGGACAAGGACGAAAAGTGGACGGAAATCATCGGCAGCATGACCATCTACAAAGATATTGAATTAAAGGCGTATCTGGAGCAGGCAGGCTTTCACGATGTGCAGATACAAAAAAAGAAAAGTTGGCTCTGCATCACGGCGCGGAAATGAGGAGATCAAGCATGAGCATTTTTGCATCCATCTTGCGCATGGTTTATAAGCTCTCCGGCGCGAAAAAGGCGTTTGCTTTGCCGGAGGATGCGCTGCAAAAGGAAATCGAAAAGCAAAACCGGCACCGCGGCGTTTTTACGCCCATCGACCGCAAGGCGTATTATGAAACAATTACAGTGAACGGCTTTCCCTGTCTGATCGTGCGAGAGCGTCCGAAACCGTCCAAGCGTGCTATTCTCTATTTCTTCGGCGGCGGCATGGTGATCGGTTCCGATAAGGGCGACCTGCCTGTGATACGCAAGCTGTGCCGTGAGACCGGCTGTGATGTGTGGTTTCCGTTTTACCCGCTCTGTATGGAGTACTGCATCACCGAAACCTACGCGATGGTGTACGAATGTTATCGAAAAATGATTGCACTGTACGGCGGCGGAAATGTCAGCACCTGTGGTTTTTCCTCCGGCGGTGCGCT